>Ga0181416_1000147_pt1 | contig 18140 bp, 11 predicted proteins | sample 39SPOviralmetaG_FD_130141 | JGI IMG/M metagenome (GOLD analysis project Ga0181416, IMG submission 130141) | Marine viral communities from the oligotrophic San Pedro Time Series (SPOT) site, San Pedro Channel, CA, USA - 39 SPOT_SRF_2013-01-16 | ecosystem: Environmental > Aquatic > Marine > Strait... | reverse complement strand
GCCCTAAATCACCTTTAACACCGTCGTCACCTTGACTACCTTTATCACCAGTGGAGCCTTTAGGTCCTAAGTCACCTTTGACACCTTTATCACCAGTATCACCTTGACTACCTTTATCACCTTCAGGTCCTAGATCACCTTTGACACCTTTATCACCTACAACACCTTTATCACCAGTAGAGCCTTTAGGTCCTAAATCACCTTTGACACCGTCGTCACCTTGACTACCTTTATCACCAGTGGAGCCTTTAGGCCCTAAATCACCTTTAACACCGTCGTCACCTTGACTACCTTTATCACCAGTGGAGCCTTTAGGTCCTAAGTCACCTTTGACACCTTTATCACCAGTATCACCTTGTCCACCTTTATCACCTTCAGGTCCTAGATCACCTTTAACACCTTTATCACCTACAACACCTTTATCACCAGTGGAGCCTTTAGGTCCTAAGTCACCTTTAACACCGTCGTCACCTTGAGTACCTTTATCACCAGTGGAGCCTTTAGGCCCTAAATCACCTTTGACACCTTTATCACCAGTATCACCTTGTCCACCTTTATCACCTTCAGGTCCTAGATCCCCTTTAACACCTTTATCACCTACAGGTCCCTTAGGCCCTTGATCACCTTTATCTCCTAATACACCTTTAGGGCCTTGATCACCTTTAAGACCTTTATCACCTTTATCACCTGCATCACCTTTTGGCCCTTTTGGTCCTCCGTCACCTTTAACACCTTTATCACCCTTTTCACCATCTTTTCTTTGAGAATATACGGTTGGTGTAGACCAGGTGCTGGTCTGAGGACTCAAACCGTTCGAGGTAAAAGTTCTTTTAGACTGATATACAATATCTAAATCATTAATTAAGCTTGGAGGAGTAAGACTCCAATTTACATTATTGTCTAAAGGATTTTCAAATGTTCCATGAGTATCATTGATAGAATTATTGAGAAGTCTAAATATAGTCACTTCTCTTGTAATTATAGGGTCTAGACTAGCATCTATAACTGTGTAAGGTTGGAATTTATATCCTGCGGAAGTTTTATATACGTTGGCTATTATACAATCATTGTCATAATCGAATAAAAAGTTAGGCATAAAGAAGTTTTCAGCCGATATTGCAACTCCGTCAGCTGCAGCACCCTCTTTATTAGCACTTGAATCAACCGTCATTAAAGTATCGCTTTCAATATGACTTATGGAAGCAGAATATTTAATAGTAGTTCCGTCAAGAATAAAGATAGGGTCCCCAACTCTTAAACTTAGAAAAGAAGTTCCTACCCCTACGACACTACTTGAATCTAAAGCATTACTTATTGTACCCGATTGCTGTACCAATCCATTAGTTATAGCATTATTGTTACCTGTACCTGAATCATACCAAAATCTTTTATGTGCAGTAGGCTTATGATACTTTAAAAGTTTTAATGGATCTGCCGCATCGGACATATCCATGACAAGATAGCATAATTGGGGCATAAAGTCGCCAGTATAATCACTATCAGACAAAGTAATAGTAGGCATACCAGAAACATCTTGTTGAAAAGTAGCGGCATCCGTGCTTGTATTTTGAAATACTTTACTACCTAGCTGCGGAGAATTGAATCCGTAAGTATTCTCTCTAAATCCCAAAGTTGGGTTTGTTACACTTATATCTAAGAATAAAGGATCACTTGCATGCCCTCCAAAAACTACACCTTCCGGCATTCTATTTAATGAATCTACAAGTTTCTTAGTAACTGTGAAAGTTTTCGTTACAGCCGTAGACTTTCTACCATATATATCCACGGTTCTTATAGATATAGTGTAAGTACCAGAAATAAGATCGTTAAAAACATACTTAAAATCTTTCACTTCTATAGGACTTATAAGGTCTGCTATGTCATGACTTATTTCAAAGAAAGAGACATATTTAAAATATTTTTCAATTACCTCTGTATTGGTAGTACCGTCCTCCGGATTTTCTACACTTACCCCAGCTGCAGTAGGAGGAGTCCATCTAAGCTCTACAGAGTCTCCTACGCCAGTTGAATCCTGTCGTTGTTCTACTGTTATTTCTGAAGGTTTGGGCACAGAAACGTCGTTAGAGATACTATACTCGGGATATATAACATCTACTGTAGGAGTGGCTATTCCTGATTCTATTTCTTCATATTTATTATTATAATACTCTGCAGCTACAATCTCTGTTTCATTTCTATCTGTCTCTGCAATAGACATCACTTTATATTCTTTTGATTTTTTCTCAAAAGCAACAGATCCTGTTAACTGTGTAATCATCCATACATCACTAATGTTAGGATTAGTGCTAAAACCAGGGTTAACAGTTATAGTATTTGTGGTTACCTGTCCACCTGAATTATTCGTTATAGGTCTATTTTCTACTCTGAAATGGTCTTTCCAGTTGATATTTATAGTGTGCTTTCCTTCAGATGACCTAAAAGCATTTGAAGCTTTCTCAGTGGTATCAATATCTACCAAACTAAATGGTGGAGAAACATTAGGCCGTGGATCTCTAATCCACGCTTTAGGTATTAAATCTCCATTATTGTATATTATATAGCTGCCGTCAGACTGCTCAACAGCAATTTTCTCTGCTGAATATGCTCCTGGCTTTTGAACAATCATACTCATTTCATATGTTGCCCCATTCGCAAGAACAATATTATCGTCTATAGGTATGCTTGTAGGAGTCGGAAATTCTGTTATTAGTTGATTACTATAAACATCTAAATCTGTTATTATTGAGCCACTCCAGTCTTTAAAATCGGCAAGAGCGGGTGTAGTGGTTGAATCATAGCCCGGTATAACAGAGCCTCGAGTTCCCCAACCACCAGCATTCCCATCAGACCACTGATTACCACTAAGATTAAACCCCTGGCTAGCCGAAGTAAAGAATAAGCGATTATCAATCCAAAACCTTAGCGTACCTCCTCCGGTTGCTGTAGGATGTATCTCAATAGTTATTATATGTGCTTCGTCATTAAACTCAGGAATCTCTATAAGAGGGATAAACGTATCTATTTTAGTCGGCGAACCACCACCAGAATTACCAGTGAGGTTACCTGTTCCGCATCTTATAGCAAGGCTAGGAACTGAGTTACGTACTACTTTTGCTATAAGAGTACCGGAACCTGTACCACCGTGCTGAAACAGTACTTCCTCGGAATTAGTAAAAGTACTTGGAAGTACAACTGTTCCTTGAAGAACTACAGGCTGCCCTCTTTGTGTACTATTAAAGCCTGTTGCATCTACAGATCCTATACTTCCTGCAGCGTACGAAGTAAGTTTTGTTAAATTTTCTGTAAGTTTTCCGGAGACTCTACCGCTAAGACGTTCCTGATATCTATCTGCATCTTGAACATTTATAACATCTCCTGGATAAATATAAGATCCGTTTATTCCTGTTGAAAAGGATACAATTTCTTGCTGATTTAGTGCAGTCCAAAGCTTCCATCTACCATACCTAGTAGCTTGCCCTCTTGAAGTACATCCATAGGCAAAAACACTTTCTGATAAAAGTTTTCCCGTAAGTGCAATATTTTCTTTATCTTCAACAATTAAAGTTTCTATTTTATAAGAGTTTTCAGGATTATTCCACTTAACTACTATCTGGTTAACCATAGTCTTACTACCTGTAGACTCATAGGAAAACGCACCATCAATTACATTTGATTTGGAAAAGGTATATACAGGGCCAGAAGGCTGATCTTGAATAGGTACTAATTTGCCGTCTAAAAAATATAACATAGTTAAGAAGTTAGTAGATATATCTTTTAAAACTTTAAGAGCATCTGCTTTTTTAGCTATGTAGGTATTGAGAGTGTATCTAGGCTCACGCGCATTGCTGCCCAGGCCTGTAGGAACTAGCTCGTCACAATATCTAGCTATTCTATATAAGGCATATTTATCTAAGTCTGCTTCACCTATGAAATCTCCCAGACCGTAACGATCATTAGTGATTATATCATAGTAAATCCAGGCTGGATTATTGGTATAAACTAGCGTATCTCGAAAAGCTCCATCCCAGTCTTGATGATCCCCGATGATACCTGTGAAGTTCCTAGGAACTTCACCTGTAGAGGGTATTCTATTATATGATGCCTTAACACTGTTTTGCTCTTCTCGAGTAACGTAGTTAGAAGGAACCTTTACCAACATACCTCTAGTATGGTAGGTTCGAGTTGGGACATCTGTAAAATATCTAGTATTATAACTTACTTTTGCGAGTGCTGTTAAAGGATAATTTAACTGTTCTTCAAAATGAGCTGTAGTACCAGAAAGATTACTTCTAGTAACATTTGTATGGTCAGAAGCTCTTTTCCCTTCGCCATAATAACCTCCGTCTTCATCTGAGTCTACTCTACTTATCGTTAACTGAAAATCGTCAAAAGGTTTAAAAGAGCTCAGATTCAGTTTTTTCTCGAACATAACAGCATTTTTCTTTAGACCTTTATGGACATCTACACCTTCAAATTCTGTACTACCAAAACTTGTCGCTCCATATCTTTTAAAAGCTAATTTAAAGTTATATCTTATATAGGTAGTTCTATCTCTACCTTTATTGTCCAGCTGATAAAAACCACCAGGATATGATATTCTTGTTTTTATAGTAGTAACACTCTCTACTTGAGCACCTGTTAAATTAAATCCAGAAGCAGATGTACCTTCCAGTGTAGTAGGAGAAGAAGACCCTCCATTAGATGTAGTTTGTAATAAAGGTACATTTAAACTAGTGGAGACTGCGAAACCGTCTACACCTTCGGAAAATAGGGTAGCTTGGTTAATTGTTCCTGGTCGAAACTGAACTGAAGTTCCTTGATTTTTTGCCTGATCGTTTTTATCAATAATAGTATTACTAGTTCCTGAAGCAAAATCATATCCGAGATCATCAAAATTGTAAACACCATTAGGAATAATAGAATTTTCTGCAAAGGTAACTGTGCTACCATTAATTGCTACGACCTCTACGATTTGGTCAACATGCATTGTAGCCGATATCTTGTTGTAGCCCGTTGAGTTGCCTCCCGCCTTCTTTCCAGGGTTATAGTTATTTTGACTTGTCCACGTTTGTCCATCAAAAATACCCTCGTAAAATCTAAATACCAGCGGGTCCGATAGTAACTCACCTGCTTTATTGTGGACATTAAATCTGTCAAAGGATCTTCCTCTGGCATTATAATTATAGGAACCGCCTGTTTTTACAAATCTTATAGGAGTGTAGTTACTTATCGACTTACCGCTGGTTGTCCAATTATTTGTATTGATGCCATTAAGCTGACTTTCATTTTCTATAACAAAATAATCGTCTTTCTTGTTAGAGTGGCTAAGCTCGCCGGTTACTTTATATACACTTCTAATCGCAAAATATCTTTTTTTATTGCCCGTATTATCAGGAGCCATTTCCAGAGTCAGACCAGCATCTAGAGTGGCATCATCATTATTTTGTACAATTGTTATTTTTAATTCTGTTGAAGCCAGATTCTGGGCAGTATAAAGAGAATTATATTGACTATCATCATTTAGATATACACCGCTAGTACCTCCTACTAGGCCTGAGATCGGCCCTTCAGAAATAATGTCAGTAATGGCAATTGTTTGCTCTTCCTTTCCTAATTTTGTAAGTTTTTTTATTGTCATTTTATGCCCCTACTGGACTTTCCGGAGTTAGTGATGCTGCGCTTATAGAGCCGTCCGCTTCTAAAATAGATGTTGGGTTTATGTAAGAACCGTTAATAATATTTAAAGATATAGGTCGTCCAGGTACTCGTAATTCCCCATATAAAATAGGAACAGGGTCCCCTTCTTGCATATTTTGAGAATCTCCATCAAATAAATAATTTGTAGGATTTATATCCTTTTCTGCATCAGGAGCCATAATCTGCATCAGACCCGTCATAGCTAAGTTAGTTGCTACACCTACAGCTATTTTTCCCAGAGTTGTTCCTGCCCCTGCCTTAATCATAGCTCCCCAAGTCATATTAGGGCCGACAGCCGCAGCAGTACCCAATCCACCACTTAGAATAGGTAATCCAATTGTAATTAATGCAACAGCTGCAAGTATCTTTCCAAGACCACTTTTTGAACCTGCAGTAATTATAGACATATATACATCCCCTTCTTTTAATGCAGTAGATATATCTTCATTTTCGAGATTTTCTCCTTCTTCACCACATTTTATTGCAATAGCTATATCTTGCTCATGACACTCTCTTAGATATTGAGAAAAAGTAGGTCTGTTTGCATTTATACATTTAAGAATTTCTGTACACGAGGTGGCTTGAACTCTGAAGCTATCTCCAAAACGCTCGGCTAATTCTCCTTGTAAATATACATTACGGTGCATATCTATAAACTCCTGTTATATACTTTTTCCAAAAAGGATATATGTTTTCTTTGCAAGATAGTCTGTTTTCTGCATGATGAAAAAACATATCATTTCCTAAGTATACTCCGCAGTGGTTACCCACTTGTGCTTGTATTGAGAATATAAGAACGTCGTTTTTTTGCATTGAGTCGTCCACTCTTATATATCCATAATCTTTTATAATTTTATCTGTAAAATAGTCTAAATCTTTTTTCCACCAGTCGTCTTCAAAGGCAGATCTAGGAGGTATATTAATATCTTTAGATGCAAGATAGTCTCTAATAGCTTCAAAACAATCATTTACTCCAAATTCATATTCTCTTCCATATAAACGTTTTGTTGCTCTTTCAGGCTGTTGTACGTGTAATTCCATGTCGGGATAACTAAATATATAGTAAGGAATATTTACAGTATTGCAATATTTTATATCTGATTCGCTAGGTTTACAACTAGCATCAGGATGGCTATGTACAATTCCAATTATATCCCCCTTTTGCGATATATTCATATACTCTGTAGAGTCCAATATAAAATCATCGTTGTTTTCGGCTACATTTGTAATAGGTTGCCATACGCGCATACCTTTAATTACTACGAAAACTCCGCAACCCTCTCTAGGATAGCACGATTTAAAATGCTCCTTTATTTCTTCTATAAACTGCATTAGTTAAACTTTGCTGCTCCCGGAAAAGAACCAAAAGGTAAAGTTACACCTAATTTTTTAGTTTGAGACATTACTGCTTCCCATTGACCATTTATTTGCACTGTACTTAGTGACTTTCCTGCAAATCTACACTTACAGCCATTTAAAGTTTTTGAACATAACTCTTCTTTTCTCCAGTTAGGAGAAGTTAATGTAGGAGAATTAGATGCCGATGAAGTATGGGCTGCTGTACAAAACCACACTGTATCTAAAAGAGAACCGTTGGGAAGTGTAATTTCTAGTCTAACTAAATCTCCTTGTGCATAAGATTGTGCTGCTGCCCAGTGAGTATAAGTTCTAATTTCTTTCCAGTGTTCGAGAGGTAGAGATTCAGCTGCCGACAGAGAAGTAGTAGCTATAAAATATCGCCCAGTAGTGGAATACGCGACTATTGAATTTTTGGCATAACTAGATGAAATGCTAAAGGCCGCAGTACTACTAAATCTATCTACATGTGCCATAGGGTTGTCATTTACATCAAAAAATGGCGTAAATAAGTTAGTTGGTAAGTCAGCATTAGTTCCTGATGGATCATAAGTCCCAGGGCTACTAGGCCATAAACATCCTCCTTTTCCATGCGTCTCGTAACCTTGATACTGCCAACTACAGTATTTACCTACTAATGTCCTTCTAGGAAGAGTTATTCCTTCTAAATCATGTATTGACGATAGTTCATAAACTACGGACACATTATTTTCTGAGGCTATACGATCAATAGTATATACAACTCTGTTAAACTCTATAGGAGGATTAGAAAGGTCTGGAGATTCTCCATACAGGTATTTTTTTAGTGTCTGCCTTCTTACAATTCTATGCCCTATTAAATCTTTCATCGAACTCCCTGAAAGAGCAGACTTAAAAGCATTTCCAACATTTGCAACGGTAATAGTTGGCCTATTTATAGCACCGTCTGAAGCCTGCTCTAGACCATCCAAAAGTACTGGAAATGGTACATAAGTATTTATCTGAGAGTTGTTCAGATAGTCTCTAAATTGTATATTTGATAAGTCGTCATCTAATCCAGTGTGGAGATATATAGTGCCTCCAGGCGACGCTATTTCAAGTAAAGTAACTAAAGGACTATCTATAGTCTGTTTTTGTGCATCTGTTGCTATAAGGTCTGTCATAGTTCATAAACTCTTCGTAAAGAAACGGATAAACTATAAAAATTATCATATTGGTAGTTTGTATTATAGTCGTCACATACTGTTTTAACTGTTACTGGAGAATCGCTATTGTTTGTATTAGGTATTACAAAATTAAAAGAAGTTACTCCTTTTGTAGAATCTAAAAAAGTAACTAAATCGTCTATCTCTTCTTTCGTTCTATTGGCATAGTTTAAAGAAAAAGTTTCTTTAATTGAATTGATGCCGTCTGCTATTCTTTGCTCATAACCATCCCCAAAAGTTGCAAGTAAGACCTTAGGTTTTGACGTTTTTGTCATAGACCTATCAGGTGTATAATATTTAGCATTTAAAGAATCATATATTCCAGTAGTCATTATGCTGCTCCATAGGGGCTAAGAATGCCACCTGATCGTTTTTGATTTTGTAGTTCTTTTTGTACTGCCGAAGCTATGGCTCTACCTAGATTCTCTGAACCGGGCCCGTTTTTAGACTCAACACTTGTTTGTCCTTCATTGCTAACATTTACTACGACATTATTTACCGAGCCTTGTTGTCCCTGCATATCTACAGGTATTGATTTTCCATTAGGTAGTGGAACTATAGCCTCTGTACCATGTAAAATTGCTGGGTATCCGGAATCTCGCCCTTTTGCTACGCCCCCAGCAGAGTATCCAGAAACTTTTTTACCATCAGACATCACACCGCCGTATCTATTATGAATACCTAAGAAATCGCCCATACTTGACCCCGCAGGGAATAGGAATTTAAGAGCTTGCATAGCAAGAGCCTCTGCTACAAGTTTAGCCATCATTTGTAGCATAGTTTGAGCCATTGAACCAAATGCTTGCTTAGCATCCATAGTACCATCAACAATACTTTGAAAAGCCTTTGCCATACCAGAGGATAATGTGTCACCTAATTTTTGACCCGCTCTTGTTAATTCATCTGTTTGCTCTTGAGTTACATCTCTAACTTTCTCTGCTAGTTCAATTTCTCTTTCCATATGCGCTACTTTAGTAGCATGATTTTCTTTTTCCTCTGCGGACATAGTACTTTTTAGTAGAGCATTATGATTGTCTAATTCTAGTTGCTTTTCTGAAAGTGCGATAACTGCTGATCTAGCCGCAAAATCTGCTTGTTGTTGTTCTTGGAACAATTTTGGAGTACCAACTGCACCTGCTTTATCAATCGCTAAATTATTTTTAGTATCTGCGATAGTCTGTGCTCTAGTTTCTAATTCTGTTAAAGTAGCAATATATGCGTCTAAACCACCCTTCTCTGCAAATTTTTCGTCAATCTTTGCTTTTATGTCAGTTGTGAGACCTAGCTTTTCTGCGGATTCTGTGGCGGCGGTTCCCATCTTATTTAGATCTTCAGCAAAAAGTTTAACGCCTAGAGCAGTAGCACCTTTTAGAGTAGTTCCCATATCAGCAAGTTTAGTATTAGCACCTTCAATATTATTTGTCATTCTTCGGGCATCGCCAATAAGTTCTTTTACCCCGCCTTTGCCCGTAAAGTTTTTCTCGTCAAGAGCTTTACCAATAGTAGGGGAAAGTTCCGCCATATCACCAAAACTCTTTGCAATGGCTTCAAATGCTTTTTCTTGTTTTCCAGAATCTTTTATTGTTAGAGCATTGCTCATTAACTGTTCTATATTAGATGTTTTTATAGCATTTGCTGCTGCTACACCAAATTTAGTCGGATCAAACTTAGGACTAGTTTTATCAAAGACCTCACCTTGCATAGTTTTTGCAAGTTCTGCTGCTCCGCTTCGTGCATCATCTTTTACAGAGTTAAGAGTCTCTGTGTCTTGAAGACCTTGTTGACGCTTCTCTTCATAAGCAGTAAAACCTAGTTTATCATTGCCCGCTTTCACTAGACCATCTATACCTTCTTTTATATTTTTAGTATCGAACGGTGCTATTTTGTCAATCTTGTCTCCAACAAAAGGAATCTTCTGTACATTACCGATAACAAAATTAATGGCTGTAATTATCCCATTTACAATAAAACCAAAAACATTTAGTATACCTTTAGCTATGGCACCTATTGCTCCTAATATTTTTGTAGGTGCATTTACTATTGTCATTATAAGATCGTAGATCATTTGAATTACGCCCAAAATAACAGTAGCCTTCATAGCCATATTCATAGCTTTACCCATTCTCTTCGCAGCCTTACCGGCCATAGTCATTGCAGGAGCAAGTTTTTTTCTAATAACAGCCGCGGCTCTTGTAGTTTCCAAACTAAATCTTTTCATAGCCCTTCTCATTCCGAAAGTAGATTTTTTGGTTTTAGCTTCTGCCATTTTCATGCTACGAGAAATGTCTTGGACTACTTTTTGAGATACACCTTTAAATATACCTGTAGTGACTTTTCCAGACTTTTTCATTTGTCTTTCATAAGAATCTAATGCTTTTTTCAGATTAGTTTTATCAGCACCTTTCATTGTTCCTGCGGCTGCTCTTTGCAAAACAGGAGAATCGCCTCCCCCTTGCTTTAGGGCTTTTTTTGCGCCTGACTGCATACCCGTCTCGCCTTTTGCTCGAGTTTGGTCAATTGTTTGTTTTATCTCTTTTAGTTTATTTTTATAATTATCAAGAGTTTTCTGGGCTTGTATGGCTTTTTGATCTTGAGTATTGAAAAAGTTTGTAATACTGTTTTTCATATCTCCAATAAAAGGCATATTCTTAATAATACTTATACCAATAGCACCAAAAAATAATGCAGCTGCTGCAGCGTTTTCGTTTAGGAAGTTTGCTAAGAATTTAAGAGGTGGGAGAATAGCCCCTGAAACAGCTTTTGCAATATCTGAAAAAGTTGCTCCAAGTTTTACAAAAGGGTTTTCAACTCCTTCTTGTCCTGCAGTTACCATTTCTAATTGTTTCATTGTTTCTAAGTATACTGCTTGTGATTTATCAGCAGTAGATAATGAATCAGCAGCTACCCCTAGAGAGTCTGCATACGCTTTAGTAGCAGTCTCTAGTCGTAGAGTAATACCTAATTCATCTAGTAATTCTGGTTCTGCTTTTGATATACCTCGAACGAGACGATCAAAAGAATCAGTAAAGTTTCTGCCCAATACATTCGACACTGCTAGAGCGCCCGAGGCTATCTCATTCATCTGACCTGCGGAGAATCCTTTTGCGACACCAATAGCAGAAGCCTCTGCTGCTGCTTGGAAGTCTAGCATTCCTTTCGAGGCTGATCGTAGTTGGGTGGTAAGACTAGACATCTGAACACCCGTATTTTGTGCGAACGATACCTGACTTGCTTCTAGTTGAGCAATATCAGCTGCATTCTTTAAGAAGTTAAAAGCTGCGGAAAGTGCGAACACACTAGCAGCAAAAGTAGCATAAGCGCCTACTAAGCCGCCCATGCCTTGCGACATTTTTGAGAAGTTTTTACTTGCGTTCGCAGAGGTATTTGCAACGCCTTTAGTATTTCTATCGGCAGTTCTGGCACCTTTTGCAACGCTATCTAGACCCTCACCGGCTTTCTTTGAATTGAGAGCCATTTTTTTAGTAGAGCCTTTATCATCTACTTTTACATCTATCTCTACTTTATTCTTAGCCATTAGCCTTTAACGTTATGGGTGTAATTTTTTCCACCGCCTGCAGATTTACGTTCTTCTGCCTTTCTCTTATGTTCTGCTTTTTTTGATCTATGGGAAATAATTGTTCCTTCCCAGAGCTTCATGATATAAAGTATAGTACTTTCATCACTTACTTTATATACTTTAAATAAATATTCTATTCCGTCCCATAACTTTCCTAGATAAGACCCCGACATACCCTCCCAGTTATCAGGTAAAAAGTCAAATATAAAAAATGCCACTTGAACCTCATGAGGAAAATCTGATAAGGTTAGTGGCATCTTATTGGTATCGGGTTGCTCCCCTAGCTGTTCACAGAGTAGTAAGTACTTGTCTAAATTAAAGTTTTGATCTAGTTCTTCTACGTAACGATCAAGTAGACCTCTAATCTCGTCTACTTGTCCCCAGTAAAATTTTCTAGTTCACTCACTGTTTCTGTAACCCAAGAGTCAAAATCTGTAGAGTTTTTCATTAATAATTCTGCATTTTCTTGAGTAAAAGGGAGTTCATCGTCTGGATCTAATTCCGTAATATCGACCAATAGAAGCTCTTCTAAGTAACGATATTTTAGATTACTCCAGTTTTTAATTACTCCTTTACAGTATTCTGTTAAGAAACGATCTTCGTCTAAAATTTCTTCGGGTTGACGAGTCTTTTTGTCAAATTTTGTGGTTACACACTTCTTGCGAAGTTTCATTAACTCTTCTCTAGCTAAGTAGCAGAGATCTACTGTCATACCTGCATAGCCAGGGAAATCAAGAGTTACGGTTTTGCTAGGAGTCATTAGACTCGCTAAAGAAATAGGGGTATCGCTCATTGTTGTTGTCCTTTATAAATTTAGGGAATAAAAAAGGGGGTGAAAATCACCCCCTCTTTCGATTTTCTATTACATAGTATAGTCGAAATAACCATCAATGTCAAGAAATATTTTTTGCTAGGTAAGGCTTACAAGGTTTGACCTTTATATTCTATACTACACTCGTTTTTACCGTCAATAGCACTTGGTAAGGCATGGAAATTAACCTCTATTGAGATAATATCATCAATAGAATGAGTCGGTATTTCCAAATGACAAGTGGGCATAGTTAGCTTCAATCTAGGGGCACTGTCGCCTCCAATACTAAACACCGCATTATGGCTGTTAATAATACTCGTAGTACCTTCTGCAATATCTTCAAATAACTTCGCACTAGAGTTGCTTGCACCATTTAAGTAGCAAGTAAAGTTACCACCAATATTTCTAGTACCTGTTACATGCCCGATTGGCTGATTCACTACGCCCATTGTCTCTGGGGTAAGGAAAGTAATATTGTTAGAAATTGTAATATTACCTCCAGTTAGAACTAATCCATAAGTTGTGGTTGAATTATTCAATGCCAAAGAAGTTAGACGATTACGAATAAAGTTATTTGTAGCAGTTGTACCCTCATCAACAGTTGCAGTAATAGAACCATCAGTTTCTGAAATTAGCTCACCAAAACCAGACCAGTTAATAGTTGCAAGACCTTCAATATCAAAATCAATTGCAGCTTCATTTACAACACAACCTGCAACCTTATATACTTGTTTTTGAGATTCAGCGTTAGCCGAACCAATTACAAAGTAAAGATTAAAAGTACCTAATGTTGCTACATTAGATTCTTCAAAGTCAAATGCTAGCTTATCTGCATTTCTAGTATTGAATCCTGTAAATAAATCAGAAGCAGATGCAGTAATACTTTCTACAGTTACCTCAATATCCCCAACTACATCAGTAAGGGGAGCCCCTAAAGCACTTGCTAAAGCTTCTGCAGATACAAAGAGCTTGTCATTTGCAGTATAACCACTGCCTTTAATAGTTGCATGTATAACTGCACTAACTACGCCAGAACCGTTCACAGTTACAGTTAGTTTTGCATTTCTACCATTACCATCAGTAGTAGTGTTTACATCAACAGACTGTTCAGTAAGGTCAGTATCAGTAGCGGGACCAGTATAACTGCCAATTGCATTCACAGCTCCATCACTATTGCTTGCCGAAACATAGTCACCTTTACCAATCATTGCTCCCCAAAGAGCTTCTTCAACGGCATAAGTAACACCATTAGTATAACCATCAGTGCCTCCTGAAATGAAAGGACGAACATAAGTTGTAAAACTCCACTCTGCTGGAGCATAAGAATCGTTAAACATTCTTCTGCCTCGACGAGTTTCGTTTCCAGTAGTTGACATTTCGTTCAATGTAACTTCTGAAGTGTTTGTTGCTTGAGAGAATGAGTATCCATCAAGTACAGGTATTTCATACCTCAAAGCGCTAGCAAAAGGTGCCCCTGTATCAGGATCAATAGGTTCTAGAAAAACCTTCGTATCTCTGCTAAAATATAGTTTATCTGTCATAGTTTATCTCCTATGTTTCTTGAAAAGACAAGGACGTGAACCTTTGTTCGTGCCTGTATTTTCTAGTATCGAACCTCAATGAGTATTTCACCTACTCCTAAAGGTTCAAGTACACCTTCATCAGTATCTAAACTAATGATTGTGATTTGTTGCGTATACTGAGTTTTTCCTGTTCTATCGGTATACTCTAAACGCGAGTTAGTTTCTAATATGGTTTCTACATCTTCTAATAGCTCATCTAGTGCTTGTACTGAGTCTTCGTCTTGTACATAACAACGTAGAGTAATAGAAAGAAACCTGTCTTTGTAACCGCCTCCCTGGTACTCTCGTGTCTCGGAACCGGCATTTAGGTGAACTGCAGGAAACTCCTCCACTTCATCCCAAAATTTTAGTCGAGGAGAAACATTTTCACCTAAATCAGTAAGAAATGCTCCTTGCCCTTTTATATCTTTTAACTTCTCAACAAGAGCATTTACTATTCCTAATCTTCGGGTTGTGTAATCTCTTGTTGCCATTATATTCTCCTAGTATAGAATCGTCCGATTGCGAACTCTGCGGCTATTTCTCGGATGGATCTGTCAATTAATTTTCTTGGGTCTCTTTCTGGAGTTGCCCATCTACCGTCCCCACTACCTACCTCAAATACTTGATAAGGATTTCTTTTATAGGTATATCCTATACTGGGAAAGCCGTTTGCAGTTTGCATTACGTCTGTTACTTTTACACTACCTGCAAAAGTACCTGTACGATTTTCAAGTGCAGGCGAATTCATATTTTTTCTTACAGTATCTGGCAGTTCTTTATTTAATACTGCCAAAAGCATCAAAGGCTGACTACTTGCGCTTCTTGCTCTAGCCACTTTTACTTTTCTCTTCTTGGGTTTAACAGCAATTTTATTTTTTGAAGATTTTGGTTTTCTTCCTTTACCCTCTACTTTCCCTTCATAAGACTTTTTGCGTTTTTTAGTTGAAGGACCTTTTATTTTTACATTCTTATTATCTAGTAAAGGACCTATGAAATTAGATACTACTATTTTTTCTCTTTTCTGTATTGAGGAATCGGACCCTTCCATCTCTGGAAAAGCTTCGGCAAACCTTTCTACAGCCTTTTTCAACTCTTTATTTAATTTACCAACCTCTTTTTTATCTGCGGAGGTAGAGGCCCTATTTAATCTTTTACTTTCTAGTCCTACTTTTATGACATCTACTGGAGGTCCTTTATCAGATTTTTCTACAGAAATAGATATATCTTCTGCAAACTCTTGTAAAAACTTATTTACGATAGGATCAGTATTTTTATTTGAAAAAGTACCTATCATATCTCCAATTATTTGAGCTCTTTGACTGTTTACCGCAGAACCCTTTTGGTGTCCAATATCTAAAAAACCTCCGCCTCTGGCAGAGATTTTATCTCGTTTAAAATTCTTTGTTCCTTTATTTAATTCTTTTATCTTTTTATTTAAAGCTTTAATTAAAGGTCTTTGGGCTACTTGTTTCTTTCTTTTAAAAGTATTAAAAACATTTGCTGTTTTTTCTTTTTTTGCTGCAAGAATAAAAGTGAAGCTGTTTTTTGTTCCTACCAAGTCACTACTTATAGTCCACTTTTGTTTTTTTTGATTATAGTTTTTTGGGTTAAACTCCTCATACAGGGTATGAACCATTTTTGTAACGCCCGTTCTTACTATTTGCTTTGTGGCAGGAGTAAGAGATACATTTCTGTTAGAACCCTCAGGATTTTCTCGAGAGTACATTTCAAACTCTACCTGCTCTATAATATCTTCTACATCAAGAGATATTTCGTGTGTTTTAAAATCACTTACAAGTTTTCTAAAATCCTCTGATCTTTGAAAGACAGACTTTTCTATCTCTGCGACTAAGGCTTTTATATCTTTTTGAGCCATTAGAAGTTTTTATAAAGATCTAATACTCTTTTAATATGGTCAGGGAACGCAACGTTATTTCTCTGACTTGAAGAGCTTTGATTTTGTATGCTAGCACCCGCAATAGTTTGACGAGCTTTATGTTCATCTTTATGATAGTATGTAATCAAATCAATAACTGCCAATTTTAAATCTGAAGGACAGTCTGCATATCCTGCATTATAATTTACTTCTACAGCTCCTGGACCTGTTTCCCAGTTTTGTGCTGTACCACTAGAAGTAACTCTGTATATACTATCTGTACCTGTTTCTATATAGTAATCTGTATTTGCTACTAAAGTTTTATAACTTGATGATAAACTATCTCGTTCTCTTACAGAATGGACTAATACTATAGGGCACTCTGTAAGTTGCACAATATTTGTTGCCCAGTTAATACTGATAGTTTCTGTTTTAATATTATTATAACTAGGTAGAGTAGCTGTACTATAAAAATCTGTAATGCTACTTCCACAATAAGTTTTTACTAATTGAGTTACAGAATCAATTAACAGCTCTAATTTAGTATCGTCTTTAGTAGACTGAATACCTTCTGCCGTTTTATAATCTGATAAGGTTATAAGAGCATTTGTCGAGGGTTCTGTATATGCCATAATTCTATAAGTCCATTAGTAAAAACTTGGGGGAGGCGAACCTCCCCGAAGTTTAAAAGTAAAAGTATTACTATTAAGCTGATGCTGCTGGGTAACGAATAATCGAAGCAGAAGCATTATCTGCAACCAATCGGTCGAAACCAACTGACTGACTAGCAACAAGGTTAGTCTTCTGATTAACAACAGAGTACTCAGTCTCGAAGTTTACACCACCAAGACGTGGACGTACAAAGTTAGCAGTATTAACCATCATACCTGCAACATCCAATGCTGTAGCTGAAGGCATAACGTCAGAAACTACAACCTTAATACCGAAGATACTACCAACTTCACCAGTTAGTTTAGTAGCTAGATCGCTACCAATTTCTGAGATGTCAGTAAATCCAGTTGTATGAATGAGTGAGTAATAAACGTCTGGAGCAACAATGATAGCTAGATCATTAGTGTTCTGTCCATAAGCACCTAAGTTAGAGCGTAAGCCTGCTAACTGAGCCGGAGTAGGACGACGCTCTACTGCTGCACCCACAAGACCAGTGGTCGCGGTACCTGTAGCAAAACCATTTGCTAGGTTAGCAATACTTAGAGTATTCTCTTTACCAATTAGACCTTTAATACCAGTGCCTGAAGCGCCATGGCCTGCAAGAATAGCAGTATCAATAGCAACAGCGTGAGCTTTTGCAAGCTGCTTAGTAAGCTGTGGCAATAGTGATACAACTAGTTGCTCATCTAGGTCGTTGGAAAGTGAAGTACCTGCAATCAAACGATAGGCTGAAACAGTAACGTCATCGAAAGAGTAACCTTCTGATCCAGTACCTGTGTCAGTCAAAGAAGTCGCATCAGTAAAGCCACCAGTGTTAAACACAGCCGCTGTAGGCTTTTTAGAAATAGGAAGTACAGTTTTACCTGAACTTACAGCTAGTTCGTCAAAAAGATCGCCTAGTTGGCTTGCATAAGATACTTCGTCAACAAAGGTATTAGAAATAATAGTGTTTAAGCCAGAAGCTGCGTCTGCAACGTCAACGCCTGCTTTTTCGATAACGCCACGACCATAGGCAGTGTCGAAACCTTTATTAGTAATAGCACCTAAAAGTTTAGCATTTAGGAACTCTTTACCAAACGAACTTAGGTCACCTGATGATTTACGATCAGCAAAAGTTTTTTTGCTGTTTTGCATAGCTTCGATTTCAGCTTTCTTCTCTGTAAGTTCAGTACGGAAAGTTTCCATAACTTCTTGTAGAGAAGCGTCTTTTTCAGACATTTTAGCGTCAACGTCTGCCATAAGTTTTTCAACGCCAGTTGCAACACCAGAGTTTACTACACTTTTAATTGATTCTGCTTCTAAAGCTTTCGCTTCAGATGCTTCTTGAGCTGCTTTAGCTTGTGCTTCTTCAGCTGCTTTTTGCTCGGCTTGCTTCATAGCAATCTTAGCAGCAGTATCTTCT
>Ga0181416_1000142_pt1 | contig 18466 bp, 34 predicted proteins | sample 39SPOviralmetaG_FD_130141 | JGI IMG/M metagenome (GOLD analysis project Ga0181416, IMG submission 130141) | Marine viral communities from the oligotrophic San Pedro Time Series (SPOT) site, San Pedro Channel, CA, USA - 39 SPOT_SRF_2013-01-16 | ecosystem: Environmental > Aquatic > Marine > Strait... | reverse complement strand
ATAGTTTTTTTGTTTTTGTTATAGTGTAAAAGTAATAACCTTTTTAACATATTAAGCAATAGTGTTAAAAAAGATTTATTTATTTTCTTATCTAGTAAAACGGCTTTTTTTTAAAGTTTTTTTAAAATACTGTATTTTTAAAGGTGCTTTTTTTAGTCGTTTTTTGGTGGTGGTGGTGCAAAAGTTGTTTTTTATATATTCTTTTTATGTTCTTTTTGTGGTTCAATTTTAGAGGTTGAAAATTTACAATAGATAGAACGCGTACGCGAATAACAAAATTTTTAATATATGCAAATAAAAAAGAAACTTTTTTTAATTATTTTTTATTATGTTAAATTGTCAAAATAATAAATATTATGTTAAATTCTGAAAAATCTCAAAAAATTTTTTTATTTTTTTTGGCCAACAACCCTAGCAGTTTCAGAGCAGTTTCAGCAGTTTCAGCAGTTTCAATAAGGCAGTTTCAAAACAGAAACAGTTTCAAGAAAAGTTTTTTAGAAAAAGTTTTTTTAGAAAATTATTTTATTTTCATATACCAATCAAGGACATCCATACATTCTTCAAGTCCTTTAACTACTTTAGCATAGTAACCTGCTTCATTGAGGTCAGCAACCCATTGCTTTTGTTCTTTGGATGGATAGCAAGTCTTATCTGCTTTAATCTCTAGGAATAGTCCTGCATACTCACTATTGACTTTACAGATTTGCATATCAGGGAATCCTTTAACATAACCTGTTTTCTTAGCCATTATAGCCTGAGTCATTGAGGTTCTTATACCACCTAGAGATGCACAGTATCTTACATTAGGGTAGGTGTACTGTATGTAGGTACAGAATGATGATTGGACTAATGCTTCTTTCTTCATAGCCATACCCCCTATGCCCCCATAGACCCCCTATGCCCCCTACGCTTACCCCCTATCCCCTTATCAGTATAGGTAGTCCCCTTAATGAGTTGGTACATTAAAGGTTGAGATACTTTGTATTTCCTAGCAAGAGATGAGATAGTTATCTTCTCTGTGGCAGTATTGTATTCTAGTCTGATAGCATCTGCTTCAGCAACAGTAAACTTTCTTCTTGAGTAACCTCCACCTCTACTATCTTTTCTATCTTCTACTTTTATCTTTCTAATCTTTGGCATAATTTAATATTCATCATCAAACCTATCAGTAGTTTCACCATATTGATTTTCTATATCAATATCAGTTATTGTAATATCTACTTTGTTTAGATTCTTTTTATTTAAGTAACATATTCTATCTATAATTTCTTGGTCTTTCTTTATCTCGTTTATATTAGATGTCAGAACAAATGTATCTAAAGTACCTGTAGTAACTTTCCTAGTTACAGCCTTTTTACTCTTTATCTCGTAAGATATAAATACTCTAAATATCGGCTTCTTCATTTATGTTTTTTAAATCAAAGAACTCTATTTTTGCTTCATTCTTAATTCTATCTAATTCAAACTCTAAGTGATTGATTGCTTTCTGAATACACTCAACACTTGTATCGTGCTTACGCTTTGCTCTCAGGAGATATGTCGTGGCAGTACCAACATTATACGATAAATCAAAGTCCTCAATTACTTTCCTAGCCTCATAACCATAAACTTTACCAATGTAGTAATTTGGAATTTTATCTTTACTATAATCTATTTTAAGTTCTTCTTTTGTTAATAGCATCTTAGGATTGATTTTACCTCCATTCCATTTGTTATCTTTATCTTCTACCACCTCATCCTGCCAAGTATTACTTGGTGTCCATCCATTTCTACCTTTATCGTAATAGTATTTATTATGCTTTGTCATCTATTTTATCTATATTTTCTTCTAACTTCTCATTCTCTTGTTTGGCTATCTTGCCTTCAACATAGCATAAGGCAAATATATATAAAATCACAACACCAACAATCATTAAAGCACCAACAGTTATACTATTCATCATTTAATATTTTTAATAGTTGGTTGCTTGTGTATATCCTCTCATCACCTGAATAGTTTTCATAAATACAAGTGAAGTTGTCGTTTTCCCAAGTCCATAAAGATTTTACATTCTTCTTGATATGTTGTTTTAAAATCCACTTGATTGTCTTGTATGTTCTTTCCATATCTATTGTTTTAGTTCTTTAATTATATCATCAATTATAATTTCTAAATCCATACCAACTCCATTGCAAAGTTTTAACGCTTCCAACTCCTCAATAATTCTTTGGTTTGCGTAATCATTCATTAGAATAATAACATCTGAGTCATTTAATCTCTCAGTAGTTGTTCCATTACTTACTACATACTTAATTATCATTTCTTCTGCTTTCATATCTATTGTTTTAAGTATTGTCTTATTCTACTTTCACTTAACTTATACTTCTCAGCAAGTTCCTTTACACTTTTACCTTTACTGAATAAATGCTGACAATGTTTAGCCCTTCCTAAAATCTCATCACTTTTGATGTCTGTCCATTTATTCTCTTTACTATTGTAATTCTTCATATTCTTTTAGTTGAGCCGATTAATATTTCTATTCGGTTTATTGTCTTTTAAATTTAGGTTTACTTTTGTCTTGTTTTATCTCCAAAAAAGTGGACATATTATATGTATTTACATTCTTTAAAGTGTTATTCACCTATATTATATTTATTTGCATATATTTTTTAATTGTTTTACAATCGCTTTCTGTTGTTTTCCCCAATACATTTTACAAATAGTGTTGTTATCTTTATCTACTTTATTATCGTGAGGACTTTCCGTAAAGTATGCTTGATAATATCCTTTAGGTGCTTTAAACCTCCAACAAGTTTCTTTCATTGTACATCCTTTACCTTTACACATTGTTATATCTGCCATATCTTATTGTTTTACTTCAACCACTGGCTGCATTTTTAAATGTTTCCAGATGGGATGCAGACATCACTCCACCACCCCATCCTTCTCCACCACTCTCTTAATAAACGCTTTATTGTAGGTCTTACCCATTTGGTTATTAATTAATTTGAGAGTTATTTCTTAATATTCATTTGATTCATCTATATTCCTATTACTATAAATCCTTCCCTGATATTTAATTTCATCCCTTCTTGTATTAACCCTATCTACTGTTCTCTTAAATCCAAACTGCATATAGTAGGTTAAATCATCTGAGATTATTTCAGGTATATCTAACTTCTTTCTTTTGTTTTGTTCTCTATCTTTCATCTTTGATTTCTAGTGTGAAGAAGTAAGCCTCTAAAATACAAGCAACTATAATTACTCCCCATATTATTAAAATTGTTTTCATTTGTCAAAGATATAAAAATAATTGAATTTTATACAAATTAATTTCTAAAACTTTTACCCTTGATAATCACAACCTTACACTTCCTCAACCTATCTAAAGTCCTTTCATCATACCTTTCTTTGAGTGCTTGAGGTGTTAAATTTGTTGTAATCAATAATGTTTTAGAACTATCCTCAGCGTAAGAAATTGCATCAGCAACTGCATCAATCTTAGTACCATAATCATTTTTAATACTCTCAGTTCCTAAGTCATCAATGATAATGAATGGTGCTTTGTTTCTGTCTACTATACCTAATTCTTTAGCAGGAACGCTTCTTAGTATCTTATTTGTTCTTGTTCTGAAGATAGCAGGAATAACATAATTTAAGATAGTTGATTTACCTAACCCACATTCACCCATCAACATTAAACCCCTACCCCTTGTATCTACCATCCAATCAATAATCTCATCATAAGCAGGAAGATGATTGTACTCATCAATAGTCTTATCATAGTATTCAAATGCCTTAATAAACATTTCTTTTATTTCTTCTCTTGCTCCTAGTTTATATCTGTTGTAAACCTTTGGCTGCAGGAAGTCTGCATTTTTAAATGTATCTTCTATTGTTCTCATAGTTTAAAATTTACCATCACCATAATCTCCTCCTTTCTTATGTCTGTGTGATGTAGTGTTATTGTTATTAGTTTTATTTTGTCTTTTCTCCCAAGTCCTTATACAGGCTTTCCAATTCTTCATTTTGTTTTTACCTATCAACCAATTTTTACTTTCATAGAAATCAAAAAAAGTTTCTGAATCAATACCATTATTTCTTTCTAAACAATATTCTTTAATATCATTAACTGTTGGTTTTTTAAAAGAAGCCCCTTTATTATTAATATGTTTATCTTTAGATAAACTAATACTATCTTTAAAGTTTTCTTTAATACCCCCCTTAAAGTTTTCTTTAATACCCCCTTTAAGTTTTCTTATATACCTCCTTTCAATTTCTTTAGTACCTCCTTTGTAGATGTAATGAGTTGATATATAGCCATTTGCGACTAATTCACTTATCCATTTAGAAATAGTAACAGTACTCTTGCCATAAAGGTTAGCAAAGTATTTATTTGTAGCAAAGCACTCACCATTGATGTTAAGTAGTGCAGTTATTTCAGCATATAATAATTTAGCATTTGCAGTTAGATTCTTATCGTATCTAACCTCAGCACTTATTATAGCATAGTAGTTTGGTTGTTCTTTCATTGTTTGTAGTTTTAATTGTGTTTTTGTATTTCTAACTCATAGCACTTAGTGTATGTAGACATCACTAAACTCCATTCACTTACCTGTTCGTGGGTAAACCAACAAAATCTCGCTTGTAAGGCATTTAAAGGCTGAATGAATAGATAGTGCGTAATTTTCTTTTTAGGGTTGCTATGGGCTTTAAAATTAACTCTAAGCGTATTTCCATTAGTCTTAACTCCTTTGACATCAATATAAATAATTGAGTCAATTCCTTGCATAACTATATCAGCCTCAACAACAGGATTCATATCAATTAATGGTGCAGCCTTATATTTAATGCCTTTATTGTTCTCCATTAGATGTCTTGCAATTAGTTCTGCAAATATTCCTAACTGAGATATAGAGTGTTCCTGATTACCTCTGTATTTCTCTGAGCCTTCTTTGTAGACTTTAGCAGAAAGCATACTTCTCACCTTAGCAAGTTCATCAGATAATCCAATGAAAGTGCTAGGGTAAGTTGTATTTTTCCATTTAATCATTAGAATGGTAAGTCATCATCAGTTTTTACACTTGATTTCTTAGGTGCTTTATTAGCAGTTTCTTTAGGCTCAAAATCATTTACATAAGCATAATGAGTTGCACCTTTTTCAGATGGTTCTCTCCTTTCTGAAATCACCATTGATACCCAACCATTCTTTGAGTTCTTTTGTAGTTCATCTAACTTGAAGTTAGCAACCATCATTGTTCCATACTTTGTTGGAATGTTTTTAATGCTACTTGGTAAGTAGACCTTCTCTTTCTTGTCTGTCATTTTTTTGTTGTTTAATTTTATATAATTTAGTTAATGAATCCGTTATTTTCTGCAACTTATCTTCAAGTCCTAATATCTCCTCATCTATCTCAACTTCAATGATTTTACTTTCAACTCTTTTAAAGTCATCATTTTCTTCAGGATAGTTATTGTAAAAGAACTCAAACTTTCTAGTGTGATGTATTACCGATGCGTGATGCAAGTTAGTTACTCCTGCGATTTCCATTAGAGTTAATCCAAACACCTCTCTTAGGATGTATATGTACATTCTCTTAGCAAATATAATGTTTTTCTTTCTACTTCCTAGAAACATTTTCTCTTTATCTACGCTGTAAATGTCTGATAACTCATCAACTATTATGTTGTGATAGTAATCGCTAAATTTTAATCTTCTTCTTTTCATTTTGTTTATTGTTAATTTAAGTCGTACACTATTGTATCAACTATGTCTTGGATATTTAAGCCTATAGAGTCTGCTAATCTCTTTGCGTGTATGAATCTAAGTCTTGTTGGCTCTGCTATAAACTTACTACTTGTAGCATAATTAACTTCTATAATTTTACATAACTGCAAATTAGATATTCCATATATCCTTAATAGAGCCTCAAACTCATTTCTTGATTTTCTGATTTTATCCAAAGAATATTTCTTAGTCATCTTTAGTAATGTATTTATGAATTTTAGACTTCTCTACTTTAAATATAGTTTTGTCAAAGTGATAGAAATCTACTAATTGTTTTTTATCTAGCAGTTTCATAATATCATCTTCACCAATAAATCCTAAGATATGTTTATCTTCCCATATTATGTAAGTGTATGTTTTTAGGAAATGTTTAAAAATCTCTACCTTTAAATACCCCATCTCTGAACATTTTGAGCCATTGTTTTTGTGTGTCTTTTTCATATCTATTGTTATTGATTATAGTTATTATTTCTTCTGCTTCTAATTGTGATAAATCGTTAATCCTATTTATGATGTCAGATTTCATTTGTGTAGTAAGTGATGTTTGATTAATATTAGACTCAATGATAAGCCATTGGGTATCTGTAATACCACTAGGCTCACCATCAAGTAAATTATCTATCCAATCATCATTCATTAATCTACAATCTCATCCTGACCAAATACTCCTTGCTCATAGAATCCTGCAATTTTCAATACAACTCTACTCATTGCTCTTTTCTCTGCCATAGCAACTGGGAATTTCTTTCCACCACCCATTAAATTACTGTCAGATGCCTCACCGAAACTCATAGCGTTCTTAACCTCATTGCCAACTTTCATTGTTGCTGCTGCTCTTAATACACAGATACATTTCTCAATATCCATATTAATTACCTCATAAGCAACTGTAATATTGTTTCTTGATACAATCTTATCAATTCCTGTTCTAGTGATAATTACAAAACCTCTCTTGTCTTTGTAAATATCTTCTTCAGTTAAGCCATTCTCTTTGTAAAGCCTTCTTAAAGCCTCTTTTCTTGTTTCTACAATTGGCTCAGGTTGTTTCTTTAGTTTTTCTTGCATTGTTTTTTTTGACATTTTTTTATTATTTAATTGATTAATACTCGGTTCTAATTGTTCTTGCTCTTCAGGTCTTTCTGACATATAAGAGTTATATTCATTTTCTGCATCCTCTTGCTCTCTTATACTCATAAATTCATCACGCATTGAATCTATTATTTCATTTCTTTCAAACTCTGCCTCATCCACATATCTTTCTTGTCCTATTGGATGGTGTTTTTCCATAATATCTCTTGCTTCTTGTGCAATTTCTTGCATTGTGATGTGTGTTTGGTCTTGCTCCTCAAGTCGCATTTGCATAAATTCTTCTTTCATTCTTCCCATAATTGTTTATTGTTTTAGTTATTAACTGAGGCAAAGATATAAAATTGGAATTACCCACCAAAAGATTTTTAACAATTTTTAGATAAATGTTTACCTACTAGAGATAAAATGTACAGAAATTATGTGATATTTTAGAAATAATGCACTAAACGAGCCACTTGACCACTCACTTTTTCGTGCAAAAATCCTTCAACTGCTTTAGGAACTCCTGAAAATCCTTTTCTTGAGTGCCAACTATCAGTTCCTGATGGACTACGCATATACTCTACAGTAACTCCTATAAAGTCTTTAGCATCTCTCCATTTGTGTTTTACCTTGTGATGCAAGTGATGTAAGTACCAATACCTATACTTAGTTTCACTCCACATTGTTGGTTGCTCTTGAGCCATTAAAAGAGGTAAGTTGTCCATCTTAGCACCATCTCCGTGTTCAAGTCCTATTAGATTCTTACCATACTTATAATACTTCCTGTGTGCTACTGATATGTCAAATGTAACCTCTCTGTCATTTCTAAACCAACTCTTTAATGCGTGTGCTAAATGGAAGCCACTCTGATAATCGTGATTACTCATTGAATGAATAATATCTACAGGTGCTACTTCTCTTAGTATTTCAACACACTTAACATATAGTGCTAGAGCAACTTCAAAGTGTTCCCACCATTTACCATCTACATCCTGATTTGTACCTGCTGTCGTAGTGTTGTAAACATTATCTATATGAAGAACATCATTACCTATACAGAATAACACTCTATCTACATCAAAGCCTTTAGATTTTTCTATAAGTCCTTCTAAGCCTTCTAAAACCCTATTACAAGCAATCTCTACATTATAACCATCACCTGTTTCAGTATGACTAGCATATTTACCTATGTGAATGTCTGCAGGATTTATAACTAATAAGTGATTGGATTGTTTTATCTCTCTCTTTATAGATGGATAGTGTGGTGAATGATTTTCTATAAAACTCTCAACCTTACCTAAGATGTCATTTTCGTTTGCAGTTAAATCTTCCTTAGTTACAATGCTGAATCTAAATTCTCCACTAGCAGATTGCCAATGTTTTACAGAAACTACATCTTTCTTTTTTATACCCCTCTCTGATAGGTGTATGTCTAATGCAGTGTTGCCATTGAAGTTAGTAGTATCTTCTGCTCTATTCTCATAAATCATTTCAACTTCTTCTTCTGAAAGCCTTAATCTTTTGCCATATTGTTTCATTGTTTAAAGTATTGGTTATGAGGCAATATTACGAAAAAAAATGCTTATATAATACAAAAGTGAGATGTTTTTAAACATCCCACTCTTGAAAACTATAAACAATTTTGAAAACAAAGAAGGACACAACCCCTTCAAAGTCTATGCAAAGATAATTATTTTTTACAATTATCGGTACATTTATTATTATTTTTTTCAAATACTGAAAAACATAAAGGTAAAACACCTAACCCTGTAAGTATTAGTGCATTAGTATCAATACCATTTTTCTCAATATATAAACTTGCAGACAAAACTATTACACCACTAATAGTTCTCTTGCTACTCCACTTACCTTTTGTGTCTGTAAACAATTCTTTAACTGCTTTCAATAAGTCTGTTATTGGCTTTACACCACCCTTAAGTAGCATAGACCCCACCCATTGAGGTATCATTATTTTTTCTTTGTATAATTAGGCACTAGAGCATCAATCATAGTATCTAACCAACCAAAGATTTTGTTGTCTTTTTCTGTTGGAGTTAAATTAGTAATAACTTTAGCGAAAGCCATTAAACCAACTAATAGTTCAATCCAATTTTCTGTAATAAAATTCATAATATATATTTAATTAGTTAATATTCAGTTTAATAACCCCAAATACAAGGGTTTGTTTTGTCCTCATCACAATCAGCGTGTATAAACTTGTTTTTAAAGTCTATACCAAATCTTTCAAATCCTACACCACCTAATCCTCCAAGAATTAATGCTAAGTTTTTACCATCAGTAAATTTAATATCAGCAGCAATACCCTTAATATGTGAACTTGTTGGATTGCTTATTGATAATGGATGTTTTTCACACCTATAACCACTATTGATTTTAAATGGAACTCCTGCAATCCTTCTTGCTCTATCCATCATCTCTAAGAAGTTTTCATTAATGTAATTAGTATTACAACCACACTTACAATTAAACTCACTTCTTTTAAAGTATTTTAATTCCACTTTATTTTTAAGAAGTAACCATTACAAATTCAACATCTAAAGATTCAGTAGCGTGAGATGATTGACCTGCTATTGCTATTATATCTTTAAATGTTATAGCAGCACCTGATGTAGTAGTATAATCTACACCTGCATCCATTAACAGGAAACTACTTGAAGGAGTAACCTCAAATGAGTGAAATTCATTTGTATCAGTAGCAACTCTAAAATGCAATGTATGTGTATCATCTAAGTTAGTGATTCTAAAGTATTTGTATTCTGTCTTAACTACCTGACCCTGACCATCAGCAGTTGATAAAGCCAATATATCTGTCCAAGTTCCACCATCACCTTCTGCTGCAATAGTCATAATTCTTTGAGATACCTGTCCGTTATCAATGTAAGTCTTATTCATTGTATTACCATAATCCACCCCATTAAGAGTGTATGACTCTGATATTGTTACTGTTAAATTTGAAGGTACTATTGTTGTTGCCATATTATTTTATTTTATTTTTTATATTTTTGTGAATAATGCTACTAAAGAGCCTATAGTTACTGTATAAATCAACCACATTGCCTTAACTAATACTTTTCTCATTGCTGTGTTTCTGTTTACTCTTGCAGTAACTCCTGTATCAGGATTAAGTAATCTCTCTGTAAGCATATCTAACTTATCATCTAAACTATCTATCTTTTCATTTATTGAACTAATGTCTTTCTTCATTGATACTATCTCCTCTTTAGTTGTCATAAGATAATTCCATTGTTACATTAAAGAATATAACCCTCGCTGTTACATCTGCCTTAATCATAGCGAAAACAATATCTCCCTCAAGTAAACTATCATTACTGAATGTAATCTCACTTATACTTTGTAATTTATCATTAGTACTACAGGTTATTTCAATTTCATCTATAAGTACTGGTCTTAATGGTGTTGCATCATTATTAACAGGTGTTATCTTACATATCGCTAGAGTAGCAACAGTAGCAGCATTACCAACTAACCAACCACTTATCTTATTTACAGTGCAATTACTATGAGAAACATATCCTCCTGCTCTAAATATATCACTAACATCTAAAGTTGCATCACCAACTGTACCACTACCATAATCAACATTATGTTCAAATGGTGATTGAGCATCAGTCATTTGTTGTGCATATTCATAGGTGCTACCATTACTTGTAGTATATCCTTTCACAGGAACTACAGTAGTTTTTATACTACTTTTAGGTAACCAAACTAAATTACCATCAGTACCTGTGGCAGATGTACCTGAATCTTTACTTAATAAAGTATCATTGGTAGCATTTTCAAATCCCATTGGATTATGCCTATTTATATCAGTTAGATTTTTATGTTCGTTTGCAGCCATTTATATATTTATTTTAACATTCAGGACAATAATTCTTCCAACTATCATAATCTCTACGAGGTCTTGAGTATATACTATCGTACATTATAATTCCGTGATTCTTGTATGTAGTTGTATTACAAGGTGCATTAGCAGTATATGTAGGGTAATCACCACTATTATCAGGGTCATCAAGAAACTCTATCATATCTTTTAAGTATATCTCAGCCTTTCTGTAAGTATCTTGCTTGTAAGCATTTAATTCAGAAGGGTCAATAATAGTAGAAAACTCATCAATATTATGAACAATACCTGCACTACTACTATTACTTTGAATTTCATTGATTACCTCAAATCTTGCAAACCAACATAGAGTTCTAACTAAGAAGTCATCCATTAAAGTTTGATTTGCAGTAGTTAAAGTACCACCATTGTTTTGTGTTTTTAATTCCTCGTAAAACTTCTTTCCAATAGCACTTTTTAAATGTGCTAATTCAGAAAGCAATATAGTGTTAGTAGAAATTAAAGCAGGGTCAGTATTAGCGTTAGTAAAACTATTACTTATAACTTCTCCTGCTGTTGCTAGTGTTTTATATTGATTTACATTTGCCATAGTTATTCTGTTTTTTCAGTTACACTTAAATCACCTGCATTGTCATCTCCAACACCATCAGCATCATCATCTCTTGTTACAATAATTTGCTCTCTATCAGTTAAGAACATATCACCTTCTACAAGCATTGGCAAGTCCTCATCTAACAATCTTCTTTGCTCATTAATTGTAAGGATTTTTGATGGGTCAATCTGAGTAGCAAAACTAATTGGTGGCTCATAATGAATTATTAAATCTTCAGGTAAGAAACCTAATTCTTTATATAGTATTGTTTTAATACCATTTAAAAGTAAATCAGAAGTATCTTTAATAACAGTAGTCATTGCTAAATCATAAGCAATTCTAATCTCACTACCTGTATTATTCATCTTACCTGAACTAACTAAACCACTTAATGATGGTTGCCATCTGTGAGCAGTTACAATGTTTTGGTCGGTTATTCTCTGTAAGTCTATCCAACTACCTTCTTGGTCATCTTTTATTATCTGTACATTAGCCTGAGAAGTATCTCCATTCTTAACGATAAACATAATCTTACCATTATTTCCATCTCCTACAAACTTCTTCTGTGCTTCGTGTACTAATTTCTTTGCTTCTTCTTCACCCATATCTCCACTAATCTCAACGATTGCAGATGGTTGGAAGCCATTTTTAAATTTTGTGTGATTCCATTTACCAATCTCGTAATCAACTGCAATATGCTCTAATGCAGCAACATAATCAGGTAAACCATAGAATTGGAATGTAGGCTCATAATCATTAAACTCAAATACAAATCTATTACCCTTCACTTCAGGATATAAAGGAATTACATTGAGTTTATCCTTCATAGTATTGAACTTTGCCCAATCAGGATGAATATACGCTTCTTTCTTGTTTTTAGCCATTCTAACAGTAGTTGCATCTAAGTGATATAGATTTAGTCCACCATCATATAAAACTCCCTCTAAGTAAGCATTTCCAAATGTATAGTAATCATCTGCTAATTTCTTGAAAATCATTCTTAATGACTCTCCATCAGCATTAACATCTTTAATGTAATTTAATACATCCTCATCATTACTAACGAATTTAGCACCACTCGTAAAGATAGTCTTTTGAGCAAGTACACTTCTATGAGTAGATGATTGTCGCTTTAACTTTGCTAAGTATTGTGGGAATAAGTTGTTATCACCAAAAGGAACATACTCCGTTCTTATCTTAGAGATGTCCTGTATTTCGCTAATATTCTCAGGTACTGCTAAATTAAAAACTCCAAATTCAAAAGTGTTACTCTTTTGATTCTGAAGATTCTTTACCTGACTTTTTCTTTTTGGTTGCTTTCTTTGGCTCATCTTTTGTTTTTGTAGTTGATAATTTTTCTACTAATGTAGTCAAACCTAAATCTTCATATAGGTAAGATAATTCTTCTTGTGATGATTCTCTTAAGATGAATCTTTCACCATCTCTTATAAGAACAACATCTTTCTTTGCTTTATATTCTGCCATAATTGTATATATCTTTAAGTGTGATAAATCTACAACATTTTTGCCACAATCACACATATTATTAGAAAGATATTAATAGGAAAATGTTATAAACTTTTTACGAACTAAGTTCAACCTATAAATATACCTTTAATTATTAATCTGTTGTTGCAGTTAAACCTGTTGCAGCAACTGTAATTCCTGTTGCAGAAGGTACATACTCTCTTGGCATTTCAAATTGTCTTGCCATTAGAGAAATAGTAACTCCATTCTCATCAGAATAAGCAGCACCTGAACCACCTTCAGCACTTGCAAATTGCCCAAAAGTTTGACTTCTGTATGCTACACTTTCATTTCTGTATTTCTCAGAAACACCTAAAACAAAAGCCTTATCATTAGTATCTACTGCTATTATCATTAAACAAGCATTTAACATATCTTGTATTGCATTGAATTTACCAACCTCCATTCTTGGAAGTGTAAAAGATAATCCACACTCAAAAGCAGTTGAACCATTCTCTTTAGTTGCATTGATAGTTAATGCAGGAGTTTCATTTTTAAACTCATACACACCCCAATCAGCATCAGTTCCTCCAGTATCTTTAATACTTGTAATTGTATGAGTGCTTGACCCATATACGATTGCATCTCCATCAGCCCAAGACCTTAGTAGTATTTGTTTTATACCACCTGTTGCTTGTAAGTCTGTGCAGTCAATCGCTAATCCTGTATCTATTGCCATTTTTTTATTATTTTATTAGTTATTTAAAAGTAATTAAGAGAGGAGGACTAACCTCCCCTCTATTATTACATTATTATTATGCTCCAAGTCCCCATTGAACAAGAGAAGAGTACAAGTACTGTACACCTAACTTGAAGTAACCTCTAAAGAACATTTTTTCTTCTAAATCATCATAAAATACTTTGAAAGAACCTTCAGGGTCTGTTACATCAGAACCGATAATCAAGTTGTCTACTGCACAGTAACACATTCCTTGAGTATTGTTAGCACCTGCTGCAGTTTGGAATACATCAGGATTAGTATCTGTTAAGATAGTGTCCCACTCATACATTGCTACAACCTCAACACCTCTAAACATTACTCTACGCATACCATCTACTTGGTTTACTACTGCTAAATCAGCACCTGTACCTTCTAGGTTTGCTAAGTAAGCATTGAATATTTTAGGAGTTACAAACATTTTCTTGTCTGCAGGTGCTACTTGTTGTAATGCTGCTGGTGCGCCATCATAAATAGTTCTTAACATTGTAAGTGCTTCTGCTGCTGTTGGTGCTGCAGGTGCTGCAAAAGTAACCTCAGTTACAGGCTCTGCTTTCATTAACTCCATCCAACCATCAAATGCTGTATAACCTGCTACTGCACCTGCTACATCACCACCCCACGCTAATCTTACTACATCTTGTGCGATACCTTTTACTGCTCTGTTTACGATTGCATCTGCTAATTGAGTTCCCTCAATGTTCATTACATCTGCACCACTTCTGTAAGACTCTTCAATGAAAGTTCCGAAAAACTCATCAGTACACTGCTCTAAAGCAACTCTACATCTACCTGCAGTAATTACTTTGTCATCAATGTTAAATTGAGTTGAACCACTTGTTGCAGAACAACCTGAGTAAGACTCAACAATTTTAGTTAAAGATGCTGCAGTATATACATTCATCTTGTGCTTAACATTAGGAATTACTCTATAGTTACGCATTAAATCTTCACTTCTGAATACAGGCTCGTAAAAGATTTCGTTTAAGTTCGCACCTCCGTAAGTTGCTGCGATACTATTATTTGCTACATTTGCCATTTTTTTCTATTTTTTTAGTTATTAAATTTACTTCTAATTCTTGATGCTAATACATTGTAAAAATCTGCATTTGCATCTACTTTTTTGTTTTCAACTATTGCAGGGTCGCTATCAGTATTTAACTCAGTACCTTTAGCATCTGCCTTGTTGATTTTTGCGTTTAAACCTTCTACCTCTACAGTTAAAGTTTCGTTAGTTCCTTTTTCAGTAGCCAACTCACCTTCTAGTAAAGATATTTTGTTTGATAATTCTATGTTCTTAGCCTCAAATGCAGAAATCTTATTTGTAATTTCTTCATTATCTCCTAAATTCACAGTTATCGTAGTTTGCTCAACAACATCTTCAGAAACTTTTACCTCACCTTTTACAGAAGTAACAATTTCCTCAACTTTGCTATTAAACCATTCTTTTAACTCGTTAGTCATTTTTTTGTTATTTATATTAATACTTAATTTATTCTTAATTTCTTCTTGTGTGATGTTCTTAAACTTAGAAACATCATACTTAGCAGCCACCTTAATAGAATCAGAGATAGTGTCAATAAATCTTAGTTTATATGCTTCTTCAGCATTTAACCAAGTTTCTTCATCCATCATCTGAGCAACAGCATCATAAGATAATCCTGTCTTTTTTACATAAATGTCTGTTAGTTCACTTGTAATCTTCTCAAGAGTTTCAGCAGTTTTACGCATATCCTTAGCCTCACCACTAGCACCTCCCCAAGCGTTATGAATCATAAATAAAGAGTTTTCTGCCATTACAACCTCATCTGCACCAAGAGCAATGATAGTAGCGATACTTGCTGCTATACCCTCAATATAAACTGTAGTTTTAGCATCTCTCCTTTTGATTACATTATACATAGCCATACCATCAAATACATCACCACCTAAAGAGTTGATGCGTAAGTTGATTGGCATATCTTTTAATCCTTTGATTTCTGAAATAAAATCTTGTGCAGTTACTCCATAAGTTCCTATCTCATCAAAGATATATATATCAGCAGAGTTATCTGCTTTGTTTTGAATGTTATACCATTTTTCGTTCATAGTGGCAAAAATATAAGTAAATGATTTTAATCTTACCTAATTTTCGTACAAAACTTTTAGTATGTGATATTGTTAGATGGTATAGACTTCTTTCTCTCCTTATATACTATATTCTGAGCCATACTCTCACTTATATTGTATTTAATAGATAAGTCCATCCAAGTGTGAGTTCTACTACCTTGATTACCTACTAGCATCTTATCAAAGTCAGCAATAATCATATAGTTTCTTACTCTTTTTGGCTCTATTATACCTTCCTCTACAAGATGTTTGATAATATCTTTACAAGTTGGACTTAATCCAAACTTCTTTTCTAACACTCTACCTTCAAGTTCAATGAAGTCAAATACTACATCTACCTTATTTTGTCTTATTTTTTTTTCTGACATTTTTCTTTTTAGGTGTTTGCTCAACTTCAATCCATTCATCTACCATCATCTCCCAAAACTTACAAACTGCTGCTCTACAAGAGGTGCAATTCATATCTTGCTTGTTAGATGGGAATAATAAATGCCATTCAGCAAACATTAAACTTAATGATTCAGCGTGATGGCTTGGGAAGTTTCTTTTATAATTTGTGTTTCTAACAACACAATCAGTCATCATACTTCTTTTGTTTTTGCTGTAATTAGCAGCGATTTCTTTGAAATTCATATGTAAAGTTTTACCATTTGTTTTCAGGACATTTACCAAAAAACTCTTTTGTTAATGATGTTTTAGCATCTAGGAAACACTTACATTTAGCACATCTTGAGCCTTTGCTTATTTTAGGTTTCTTTAGTAACATAAAGTTTCGGTAAAAAATACAACTTTTACACACTTCTAATCTTTCTAACTTGGTTTTCTTATCAACAAACATTTGTTTATTTCTTTGATTATTAAATTGTTGCCTGAGATTGTATCACGCTAACTGTATTCTGACTACTTGTAATGTCTGCCTCTACTACTACTACTTTACCTGCACCTCCCATTGCACCCATCATTTGATTCTGACCTAGTGCATTGAATTGTTGTTGGCTGAATGAAGGTTGATTAAGTAATCCACCATCTGCAAACTTAACACCACCTCCTGCAGCGTTCATTGCTGATAATTGTCTACCAAACATTGCTGTACTTCTTTTATTTATAACAGCCTCACCACCTTCTAATTCAACTACTCTACCACCTACTGCAAATTTCTCACCACCTTGTGCGTGTGATTTACCATGTACCAACCCTCCATTTGCAAAAGTATCTATAATTCCACCATCTCCAAAAGATTTCTTCAATGACCTAACATTCGCAACAACTGATATTAACGCTGCCAATGTACCTGCTATTGCTACAAGATTCCATGGAAATACATTGTTTGCTGCTTTTGTAACAGCACCTGTTGCATCAGCACCTGCTGCAGCCACAGTAGCACTTGCCTCAACACCCTTCGCTGTTGCAGTTTTATATGACTGGAGTTCTGCTAATTTATCTTGTAATGTTTCAATCCCCTTTACTACTGCTGTTGCTTGTGATAATTGGATTCCTATTCTTTTTAATTCATTAAGGTTCTCATCTTGTTCTCCAACTCTTATCATTTGATTAGCCAAATCCTCCATACCCTTAATATTAGCATCTCTATCTGCTAATTCTTTTTCTGCATCATCTTGTTTCTTTTTAGCAGCAGCAGCCTCTGCAGCAGCCTTATCAGAAATCATCTTTAACTCATTTTCTAATATCTGACCATTAATAGCAGAAGTATCTTCACCATATTTAATAAGAAGATTTTTCATTTCTTCAAGCCTTTGTTGTTCCATATCAAAAGCAGCCTCATCATAAGTTTCTTGAGTTATTTCTTCATCAATAAGTGCTTGTTTATGTATATTTTCAAGTTCTTGGTACTCTATACTTATTGCGTTTTTCTTATCTTGAAATGCCTTTTTATCTGCTATTTGTTGTTCTCTTAATTTTTTTTGTCTTTTTTCTTCTAATTTATCATTAGCAATTTCTTCATTTCTTCTTTCTTGCTCTGCTGCAACTGCTGCTTCAACTGCTGCTGCATCTAACAAAGCAGTTTCTTTTTTATTTTGAGTTTCAACTTCTTCTGTTAAATCTTTTAACGCTATTTTTGTTGCATTAAATATCTTTAAACGCTCTTCATATTTTTTTTGTTCTTCAGCAATATCTTGTGCATTGGCTTGATATGCACCTTTCTGCCCTTCTTCAGTTAGTTTTTTTATTTTTAATAGTGAATTATTGACAGACCATTCCTTCATAGTCAAAGTATTTCTTAAACTTGCAACTTCTTGTTTTAATTGCTGAGAATAAGTAGTAGAAGCATCCCCTCTCTCTTTGTTCAACTTTTTTGTTTCTTCTTTTGCTATTTTTGTAGTATTAGTAAATAAATCTGCAGAAATCTGTTCTGTACTCTTTAATGAATCAGAAATCTGATTTGAAGTTGCAGTAAAAGCGTTAACAACTGACCTTAACGCTTTTGATATTTTATTGTTACCTGTAAAAATTGACAAAGTAAGACCTTCCCAAGCAGATTTAGCAGTAATAAGGTCACCTTCTAAAGTATCAGCCATAATATCAGCCATTTTTTGAGCCTCACCATTAGCATCTTCTAAAGCATCTGTCATTCCTATAATGTTTTCAGTACCCCTAACCATTGTAGCAAATGCAGCAACTTGCCTTAAATCAACAAGCCTCATAATCTCCTCATTAGTAAGACCCTCTGAATTTAATTGTAGTAATGCTCTCTCTAAATCTTCACTACTATTAACAGTAAATCCTAAATGCTGAGATAGGTCAGAAGAAGAATCTTGCATTTTCAAGAATATATTTCT
>Ga0181416_1000141_pt1 | contig 18481 bp, 22 predicted proteins | sample 39SPOviralmetaG_FD_130141 | JGI IMG/M metagenome (GOLD analysis project Ga0181416, IMG submission 130141) | Marine viral communities from the oligotrophic San Pedro Time Series (SPOT) site, San Pedro Channel, CA, USA - 39 SPOT_SRF_2013-01-16 | ecosystem: Environmental > Aquatic > Marine > Strait... | reverse complement strand
TTTTTTTGGTGAACCAAATTTTCTACCAATTCTACCACCACTAGCTTTTTTTTCTACTTTTTTTAAATCTTTACCTTTTGTAAATCCAGATTTAGTAACGGGTTCACCTTTTAATTTTTGTGTTGTTTGTCCAATTCTTGTTTGAACTTTTCGAATATCTCTGTCAAAATCTTGACTTCCTTTTTTCATTCTACCTTTTGCTCTAAGAGTAGCTAACGTAACCCCATCTATAGCTTTTGCCATTTTTGATTTATTAACTTTTGGAGCCACTCCAACTATAGTTGCAACCGTGTTTGATTTTTCACCTTGTTTTTTTGATAAATCAAAAAGTTTTTTTCCGAATCCTACAAATCTACCAGCCATTATTTTTTTCCTCCGTTTCTAAAAATTTGTGTTCCCTTTATACCATAAATGCTCGCAACCACAAGGATCCATAAATTTGTGAACCATGACGGGAGCTGCGAGAACATCTCGAAGAACAATTTTACCTTGTCCATAGCAGTCGGATCGTCCGATACCACTGCCCAGGCCAAAATCATGACGGGCGTCGAGAGAATTATCAAAACTGCCTCGTCTTTCCAATCTGATTGTCGGGCTTCTAACAATTTTCCCTGGTAAGCTTCCTCACCTCGGGCCATTTTGGATGCATGCATAAGCTGTGCATCAGACATTGCCATTTTCGTTCTCTGCTTGTTAGCGTAAATCTTACTTCCAGCAGAGACGGCTAATTTTATTGCCGATAACCACATAATTAATACGCTTTAGAGTTTCTTCTTTTTTCTGCTAACATTCTTCTCTGACCACCTACTGGTAATTCAGGTTTTCCTGTAGCAATATAGTTAAAAGCTTGGTCAGCAGTAGTTTTAGATCTAGGATCTATCTCAATACTTTGTTCTGCAACCTTAACTTCTTTTATTTTATCAAGTTTTTGCATTTTTTGCTCCTTTTATTAATCTTTATCTACCATAACTTGCGTCTGTTGTATACCAGACTTTGCAAGACTGACTCCAGCACGTAATTTTGCTAAATCTTCGTTTTGATCCATCTTATCTTCAGCGATTTCTTGCGCTTGCATCAATTTAGCTCTGTTTAAATCTTGATTTGCTTCGTCATTTTGTTTTTTACGTTCATTTTCCATTGCTCGAAGGTCAACTTCACGTGATTTTAACTTTAATAGAGGGTCAGAATCAAATTGAGAAGTAATTTCCTTCTCTTCTTTCATAAATTCTTCCGTCATTTCAGCAATTAAGATAGCTTTTCTAGCTTCAACTTGATTTGTTAGTGCTTGAAGCTGTGCTTGTATCTGTGGATTCATTGCTGCTTGTTGTTGCATCATCATCATTTGCTGTAATTGTTCTCTAAACTCTAGTTGAACTTGTTCTTGAGCCATTAAACTAATGTGTTCTAGTATATTTTTTTGTATTGCAGCCATCACAGCCGGATTATTTCTAACAATGTTAGTCGACATAAAATTTAAATGAGCAGTAATGTGTGCTCTGTGATCTTGTCCAGGAAAAGCTTGAAAAGGTTTACCACCCAAAGCATTAATGTGTTCTAAACTTGGGTCCATCGGTGCCATTGGCGCTGGTGGTGGCAACACTGCATCAATATTTTTTACACCAATTGCTTCATACATTGTTCGATACACTTGATACATGTTATGTGCTTGTGGATTTGCTGTTGCTATTTGTAATTGTGTTTGAGCTAAAGTAATTCTTTGACTCATTGAAAATATGTTTGGATCTGCAACTGGTATTACATCAACCCTATCATCAAAGTCAGCTTGTTTAATATTTCTTGCACCACCTACAACATCATATGGATTCTCTGGTGGTAAATATTGTGACACAACTTTTGAAAGTAATTTAAATTCTTTTTTCATTGCTGCATAACATCTTTTGTGTATTGCACTCATGACTCTTGAACCACGTTCTAGTAATGCAATCGTAGTTCCAACTGCAGCTTGTTGATTACCATCACCAACTTGCATGTCAGCGATCGCCGCAAATCTTTGTCCTGCATTAACAACGATACCTAAAAGATTTAATAATGTTTGAGATGGTTCCTTATATGGTAATGGAAAGAATGCATCTCTTAAATTACCTCCTGGTGCATCTACGTCTTTAAACTCACCCGGTTGTATTGGAGCTGCTTCATCTCTAACTCTTACACCTCTTTGTTTAAATCCTGCTGGTAAGTTTGATAGGGTACCTGCGTCTAATAATTGACGGAGAGCCGCCGTTGCCGTACGACTCAATCCGCCAATCATATGAATGAGTCCAAAGCCATAAAATCCTAGTCCTGGCAGAAACTTAAAGTGGACAAAATATTGGATTTTATTTTTCTTTAGATCATTGGGCGCGAAGTTCCTTCTAATAGAAAGAACTTTCCTATTACCTTCTTCAACAGTTACGATGTAAGGCAATTTTATTTCAGTCGGCTGTCCCTCTGCATCGACTTCTTCAAAACCTTCTAAGTCTAAATTAACATGACACTCTAACAAAGTATAAACTGGTTCGTTCTTTCCAGTTTTTTTTGTGCCTTCAAGATCACGTTCTTTTTTTGCAAGCTCATTGTTTGTGTCTGTGCCTGGAGGGCCTAACTCTACATCTCTGTAGAAACCATTAACTTGCTGTTTTCTTAATTCGTTTTCAGATATTTTAATTGTATGAATAATCGCTTCCGCATCATCTAATGAGGTAGCTGTATACGGAACGATTAATTCATCTGCTGGAACAAACTTTGATACAGCTCGTCCCATATTTACATCATAGTAAACTTTTTTAAATGTTGAACCTGCAAGAGGTAAATGAAATAACATAGAATCAAATTCTGCTTCATACTCTTTCATCTGATCCATAATTAAATAATTCATAAAATCTTTAACACGTGTTGCTTGCTGTTCTGTTGCAGGATTTTTTGTGCCAATGACTTGTGTTCTTACTGGTCCATCACTTGGTAATAATTCTTTATATGCTTGTGCTTGGAATTGTGTAACTGCTTCTGCCATTACAGGATGAGTTGCACCTGATGCTCCTTGAAATGGTTCAGTTCTGTTTTCGTATTTAAATCCTAAAAGATCTAAACCTTGTATGTAAGATTGTTCCCATTCTTTTCTTGAACTTTTGTAGTCCATATAGTTTTGAGTCATTTCATTACCAATTGGCTCTAAAACTTCATCTGGTAAAAGATCTGCTAAATTATCAAAATGTGATTCTGTTCCCGGTACGTTTATAGCTCCCGGTTCAAAGTCTAATGTTACACCACCATCTTCTTCTGGTATGACTTCTATTGGTCCTTTTTCTGGTTCCTGAACAGCAACATCTTCTGCTATCTCTTCTTCTGAAGGGATATCAAGTTTAGTTCTAGTGTTCGGGAGTCCTTTGTCTATTTCTGCCATTTATTACTCCTAGTAGTTTCTAACACGGTTTTTAAGGGATAGCAACCCTTGTGAGTTTGGTCCTGATGCTGGTGGTCTGCCTGAAGAATCACCAGCTAGCTTAGCTATACCGCCGCCTGCAAATTCACCTTGTGTACCATACACTTGTTCTGGACTATACATTCTTGCATCTACAGATAATGGTACTGCTCTCATTGCTTCTTGTTCTTCCATTAACTTTCTTGTAGATGTATCATAACCAAGTTCTCTTAACGCTTGTGTATAATTTAATAAATCAGAAGTTTTTGCTGTTAAAAAATCTCTTGGCATTATGTCAGACATTTCTTGCATTCTTCGTCTTCTAAGATCTTTGTCTCTACCACTTTCAAATGCTCCAAAATCATCTGTTCTATATTTAGCTATGTTAGCACCTGTTTGTCCTTGTAAATATTCTTGCGCAACTTTTGATGCATCTTTAAAAGACTCACTAGATATTATATTTGCAGATTGATCAGCTCTTGCACCTTGTTCTCTTGCATCTGCTGCAGCCGGATTGTATAAATCTATTCTACTTGCTGTCTTTGCATCATCTCTATCTTCTATTGCTTTGTTAAAAGCAGACAATTGATCTTGTGCTTCAAATCCTGATTTTAAAGCACTAAAACCTGGTGCATTTATTGTTTTAATATTACCATCTGCATCTTCAACTTCTCTAGTTAACATATCTTCTCTTTCCATTTTTAATGGATCAAGTTCACCTCTGTATTTTCTAGGGTCTAAATAAGATAAATAACTTTCAGCATAAGCGATGTCAGAAGGCTTACCACCTAAAACTTTATTACCAATAAGAGCACCCTCGTACACTAATTCACCAAGAATGGCTCCTGGACCTAGGATATTTTTTAACAATCCAGCTCGTGTTGCAACTTTACCAACTTGCACTAATTCTCGTGCAGCTTTTTTATTTCCTTTTTGTGCTTCTATCTTTTGTTCTTTTAAACCATCTCTGATACATTCATCACTGAATTTAAAACCTATACGACCACCATCTGCAACAGCAACTTTACATTTTGGTAGTTTACTGTAGCTTTGAATTTTGTTTAGAATAGCTCTTTCTGTTTCTGGTAAGTCCATATTTTTTACAACGTTAGATATTGCCACTTCTCTTTGTGCACTCATTGGTAATGTTTTAAAATCTTTACGTAAGATTACATTTTTTAAAGCTTCTGAATAACTAAGGTTAGGTGGATTTTTTATTAATTGATCAATGTACTTCTTTCCTCCTCTAAATTTATATAGCTCTCCATAAAGTTCTTCTATAATTCTTTTTTTCAAAGTAGGGTTATTAAAATTTTTTGTGGCTTGATAAATACCTGTATTTAGTTTTTGAGTTTGTAATTCAAAATTAGAAATAGGTTCAACTTTAATTCCACCTGGATTATTATGACCTATAGCAAGAGAATTTTTTCCGTAGTCTCTTGTCATCATTTCTCCAAAAAGAATATTCTTACCTGGGTTTTTTGGATCTGGAATAGGTTTGCTATAGAGAGAGTAGTAGTCTTTAGTTATTTGATAAACTTCATCAAACAAACCAGATGCTTTTCCTTGAGTGCTTAAAACACCTCTATCAAATAATTTACTGTTGTCGTAAGAAAACGCAAGATCTTTTACATTGTATTTTTTTCCTGATTCCCATTTAACCTCTATGTCATTTAAGGTATATCCTTTTTTAGGAATTAACTCTCCACCAACTAATTTTAATTTACTTCTATCATAAAGTTTTACTCTTGAAGCACCTGTTTTATTAAAATTATTTCTCTCCCAATGCTTAAATACATAGTTAAATATGTTACTATTAGGGTCTCTGTAAAAAGTTAACATGTCACTGCCACCTAGTTCTGCAGCTCCTTTAACCCTTTCTGTTGCAGCCTGAAAAGCTTGATCAAATGGAACGTTTATTAAATTACTCTGTTTTGCAATTTGATTTAAATATTTAAAACTTTCCTTAAATTCTTTTGGAGTCATATCAAAGTTTTGTGCAAACAATTTATAACTTTTTTCTAGACCACTTGTAAAAGGTGGCGCAACAGTATTTATGCCTGTTAGTTGACCAATCATTGATTTTATAGTTCCAGCTTTTTGTAAATTAGAACTACCTTTTGTAATTTTTTTAACAGGAAGATTTTCATCTATTATATATTTAAATGCTTTTATAACTTTGTCTTCTCTTGAATCTAAATCATAAACTATCTTATAAAGTTTTTTACTATATTGATTTACTCCTTCTCTAAGACCTTCACCTCCAACTTTTCTTAGTATAAATTTATTTCCTAGTTCTTCATATTTTAAACTGTTATTTGATTTATTTTTTAAAGCTTCAGCTAAATTTAATTTTTGTTCTTGAAGATACCCTCTTGAATCAAAGTTAGAGTATCTTTTTATTATACTTTCTTGCGTTCTATAATTTTTACCATATTTAGTTTGTAAATAATCATTAAGTGAAGGTGCTTTTGATAAGTCTCCTTTCATAGAAAATTTAGCTACTGTTTTTTTATAATCATTTATAATTTTATTTGCATCATTTGTACGCTCACCGGCTACTGAAACTCTATCTGATTTATAATTTTTAGCATAATATTCTCTTGCTCTAATATTTCTTTTCGATTTTGATAAAGGTTTTTCTCTAGCATATCCAGGTCTAGATCCATCAGCACTTGGTTGCACCAACATACCACCCCCTGCTTTTTCTACTCGTGGATTACGCAACATGAATTGATTAACAGCTTCTATCTCTTTAACTTCTTGTTTAACTGGTGGAATAGGTGCTTTGCTTGCAGGAAAAACATCAGGAAGATCTGGGTTAGCTTTCTTTGCCCGAGTCAGATACTTCATCATCTGTGCGTACTTTAAAGGGTTCATTACTCTCCTAACATTCTAGCGATACCGCCACCTGCTCTTTTAATTGACGGTGCGTCTTTAACTTCTTCTATAATTTCATCTACTTTGATTCCGTCTACAACATCAGGTTCATTAAATTCATCTTTTATAATTCTAGAATTAAACTCTGTATATTCATCATAACTGTCTGCAGGTATACCTTGTGTTGTCTCATCAGCTTGAGACATTCCTGGTGTATACTCCATAGTTTGAACTTCAGTGACCATATCGTCACCTTCTTTATTAATTTTTTTAATTTGCATTTCACCTGTACCAAGATCCTCTGTTAACATTAACTCGGACTTACCATCTTTAGCTGGCATAGTATGAATTTTTAATCGCTCTTGTGGACCATCGGTTACTCTACCTAATGTTTTAATTTTTTCTGCAAGTTCAAAAAAATATGGTGGTGGTGTAGATTTACTTACAACAGGAGCAGCTTTTACAGCTTTACTTGCAACCTTTGCTGGTTTTAGAACTTTACCAAGAACAGGTATAGATGCAAGACCTCCCATTAGTTTTAAAAACGTTCTTCTATCCATTCCATTTTTCAAACCAATACGTCCACCGTCTGCTTTCTTCATGTCTTTTCTTAATTCTTCTTTAGCTTCTTTTTCAATTCTTTTCTTCTGCTCTTCGTTCATAGCTTTTAATTTTTTCTTTAACTGATTAGTTATTAATGCACCTGTTGCAGCAACAGGTATAACCTCACCTGCAACCTCTGCTTCTTTACCAGCTTTCATTCTATCCTTAACGCTTTTTAAATAATCTGTGTATGCTTTTGCAGGGCTTTTTTTATTTAAAAAATTAAATAACGGACCAATACCAAACTTATATCCCGCACGTCCACCGTCTTCAAATTCTTTTCTAAAGTCAAAACCAAAACCAGTATCATCTCGTCCAAAACCTTTGTTAACACCAAAACTTAATACACCACCACCAATCTTTTTTTCTCCACCAATCGATGCTCTGTCTAAATCAAACATTAACCCCATGTTTTCTGACAAAGGAATTTTTGCAGGTTCAACGTTTATCATTCTTTTAACTATTTCTTTTATAGCTTCTTCAGGATCATTAGTTTCAAACTCAGGTCCCATAGATCCTCGTTCTTTATCAAAATCATATTTAATACTTGGTGCTTCTGTGCCATTTGCAAACCCTGCACGTCCACCTTGTGAAAAATTTTCTGCTGCAAATAGTGGAGCAAATTGTTCAAAGGTCATAATACCTCCTCGACCACCAAGTCCTTTTTTATATCTTTTGTAAGCAGCTTTTAATTCATTTATTTTGTGGTCAAAAGAATTACGATCATAACTACCACCTTTAAATCCTGCACGTCCACCTTGTGCAAATTTATCTGTGTCGTCTAATCCGTCAAGTGCTTCACCGTAAATATCAGTTTGTTGTTTTTGATCTAAATCATAAAAATCTTTACCAAATCTTTTTTCCGCTAAATCCTCTGCAACAAGTTGTGCGTTATATTTTCTATCTCCTTTTACAAATCCTGGAGAGGCATTGTCGACTGCTTCTGAAATTAATTTTCTATTTTTTATTCTTGCAACAGTTTCTTTGTTATCTTTATTCATTCTCTCTAATACTTCTGCCTCTCGCTCTTTAATAGTTTTAGGACGAGGAGTGTTAGCTAACTCTGAAAATGGATTATCTGTTTTCATTAATCCTTCTTTCAAAGTCTGTTCATTTATTTCTTTACCACCCATGATACCTTTTGATGGATTTATTTTTTTACCTGTCATGTCGAAGACTTCACCTTTTCGATCAAACTTACTACCACCTAACATATTGCCAAACTTTTGATTAAACGCTTGATCTTCAGCTTGTTTAACTAAATTTAATATTTGATTTAATTCTTTTTCACTTCTAATAAGACTAGGATCAATACCTAAATTCATTAATCTATTCTCTAAAGCATTTGCAGAAAATTCTACTGCTTTGTTATTAGCAATAGCTCCCTTTTTTTTAAAAAGTTGTTTTGCTATAAAGTTTCTGACTACTGTTGATGCCATTAATAATAGTTCCTTTTACGTTGCTCGACTTTGTCGTCGATATAATCTTCAGGGTGACCGATCAGACCGCCCTGTCTGAATCGCATGATGGCTTGTGTTGTTGAGTCCACAAGATCGTCATGATCCCCATACGGAAACGCAGCGCACTCTTCAATGACGTCGTCTGCGAATTTCTGCTCAGGAGCGTATATCATACCAGATTCAAACAAAGGTGCAACAGCATTTACACGTGCGTGCTTATCATTTCCTTTGCTTGGACTAAAGTTTACAACTGGTATATCCATCTTTCTCAGCTCGTATGTCAAAGGTAAACCTGATGCTTTAGCTTCAACAATCACTGTTTCTGGTTTCCAATAATCGTATTGTTCTAAAGCTAAACGACGTAGTTCTGGAAACTCGTACCGTCCTTTAATTGCATCTAACAGTATTAAACTAGCTGGAGAATCTTCGTTTGGATAAAAGACTCCCCAGGTTGTTATAGCACTGTAATCAGCTGTCTCCTTTTTTAAAAATGCTGTATCGTAAGATTGTATAACGTGTTGTAGTTGTGGTATATCTTCACTTGTATACTTCATCCACCATTCACGTTTTAATATTGCACCTTCTTCTGCTGTAGGGTTTTGCATCCACTGAGCATTCCATTTACCCGTGGGCAGTGTTGCTTGAACACCTTCTAACTCATCTAAATTCCAATACTCGGGCCACACAGGTTTAGCGTTCTTTGATCCATGATCCATGATTGCTGGAAACTCGACCACGTGCCACTGATCAGCTTTTGCTTCTTTTTGATTCTGTATTAACTTACCTGTCAGATCTTTGTTAGACCATCTAGTCATGACAAGCACAATCTTACCGCCAGGTTGTAAACGCTGACGTGGACCTGATGTATACCACTCATAAGCTGACTCTAAAGCTGTGGGGGATAGTGCATCTTGTTCCGAGTGTGGATCGTCAATGATTAATAAATCTGCACCACGTCCAGTGATCGCACCACCAACACCCGCTGCAAAGTATTCACCACCTTGTGCTGTCTCCCAACGTCCTGCTGCCTTTGAGTCTTCTTGTAATCTTGTTTTAAAAATTTTTGTATAGTCTTCACTGTCAATTAAATTTTTTGCTTTACGACCGAACCTGACTGCGAGTTCACCCGTGTGCGTTGCTTGAATGATTTTGAGTTTTGGATCACGGCCCACCATCCATGCTGGCAAAAGATAAGATGCAAATTCTGATTTTGTATGCCTAGGAGGCATATTAATGATCAATCGGTTTATTTCACCCGTTGCTAATTTATTAAATTTTTCTGCGATGTGCCTGTGATGGGACCCCTCTATAAAATCGGGCCACATACATTTGACAAAAGACAAGAAGTCATTCTTCGCTTTATTCTGTATCTTTTTTTCAGCAAGCAGAAGTTTCATCTGCTTGAAGGTCTTACGAACATCTGCAGGTAATTTTTCTATGTTTACCTTATTTAAGTCCATGGTACCAATATGTTTTCAGTATACACGAATGTGTAAAACTTGCAATACAACCTAGAGTAGTGGGACCCCTTTTTACAAAAAGGGGGGTCAATCAATAATAAAGTGTCGATTTTTGGATTTGATTAGGGACCCCTCGGCGCGTTAGCGCCGAGGGTAGAGAGTTAATCTAGTAAGACCATGTAAGCCTTAGCGTTGTGTTGTCTAAACCAATCGATGTCGGCTCGCACCTTATCCCATAGTTTAGAAGCACCATCAAAGCCTGCTTGCTTATCTTCTAGAGTTGCCATCAATTCATTAAGAAATAATCTGTCATGAATGATAGATTCTTTTTGAGTTAACATAATAGATTCACCTGTGAATCTGTTTTTTCTTTCGTATGTTTTTCTTTCTGTATTTGTATTTGTCATATCTTGGACAATATAGGATAAGTCTAACATTGTCAACCTTGAATTGGTCTTTCTGCCCCTGTTATCATATTTCGTTCAACATACTGTGGTACAGTATTATCTTCCCAATGCGCTCGATTCCAAACTTGTCGCCACGCGTTTTCTTCAGTTAAAACAATCGGCTCTTTTACTCTACCAATATAGTCTACAACTCTAGTTCCATGTTCAGCCCACCAATCATTCTGACAATTTAATGTGCAAAAGTTATTATCACCATAACCATATCTTCCTAAAGTTCTAGTCTGATTTCTTCTGTTTTCTTTTGGTCCACGTTTTCTGTCTGATGTATCGTATGTATGGCACAAAGGACCTTGGCAAAATCTTTTCATTAGTGCCTCACTTTCCAACTTGTAGTCGCTGTTCTATAACCATGACTATCTAAGTCGTAGTACACATAGTAAGGCACGCCTTGTTTTGATGTACCATATCTGCTTTTCTCGTCATGTTTGCCTCGTCTTGTTATGTGCTTCTTATGTTTAGAAGCCCAATAAGTAATGTAAAATGTTTTAGTCATTTGTATTTCTCTCTTTCTATTAGGGACAATACAGGATTGTCCCTAATTTGTCAATAGCTTAATTTACTGATTGTTGTTGTTTTTCGTACAATATTCTTTCAGCTATTTTTTCTGCTCTTGTTTTCTCTCTTTTGTTTTTCATGCCTTTAATTCTATCAGCAAGATTTTTTGGATTGTAAATAGTTAGACCTGTACTATTAGTTCTAATTATTTCTGCGTCATTAATATTCAAACCAAGTTCAGTACAAAGTTCTAGTGCTTCATCTAAATATTTATAACCTTTTAAACCAACTTTGATTTCTTTCATTTGGTCTAAAATAGATTTAATCCATTTTTGATGTGCAATAACAAAAAGACCTTTTTGTCTTTTCCAATCTACTAAAAACATAAACTCATCTTCAGTACAGGCAATAGACCTATCTCTACAATAATCTCTACCAATTAAATCTAATTGGTATTTCTCATTCCATTCTTTGCCATAACCTCTGTCATCATTACCAAGATACTTATTGTTGTTGTCAGTATATTTTGTTTTGTGTGGGTTGTTGTCTTTGCCCTCTTGTTCAATCAAAATGTCAGGGTTGCAATCTTCTTGTGCTTTTAGTTCATCACGAAATAAAGCATAGCCATAAGAATTATCGCCATTAGAGTATGAAGAATTGTTTTCAGTATCTATTGAGCCATTTAATCTAAAGTCAAAATGTTTTTCAATATTTGCGTCTTCAATTAAAACATTGTTATCATAATCTCTTGTTTCTTTTTTACCAAGATAATGAAAATGAAAACAACTGTCTTTTGCAATCGTACTTACATTCTCAAACTTATTTTGTAAGTATCTTGCTTTCTCTACATCTTCATCTGTATAGTGCCTACGAACAATCTTCTCTGCCATTTTCCATGCGTCATCATTCAACTGAATTTGGTCAGCTTTTAAATTGTCATAAGTTTGTTTTTCATGAGTATCTTCCTGTTCAAGATGTACTCTCATTCTATTAGCAATCTTGTTCCGATACTCTTGATTTAGTCTTATTCTAGTCATTTATACCTCTTTCTATATTTATTTGCATAAATGTTTTTTATCACTTGACAATAGGATAGTCAAGTATTATATTGGATTTAATGCAAATATACAATATTCAGCACTTGATATATTTGAAGTCTTGGTGGGCGCTCTCTAAATCTGGAATAGAGATATCGTAACCTGAATGAAACCCACCAAGGCAATTAGGATTAAAGCCAGGGATACACAGACAACCTGGCCTGATCCCTGGTCCATTGTGGCTATAGCTGACAACGGCTATGGTTCCTGCAGTGTACACCATCAATGGACCTGGGATCAGAACTAGTTTAGGGCGCCTGAACATTTTTGGGCTATATTCTAGGTCGCGAGTCCGCGAGGGGACTGGCCCGGTAAGGTTGCAAACTGGAAGGCCCGCCTATTAGCCACTAGTACTGATCCCTGGTCCGATGGATCTGCTAAACTTGAGTTGGCAATATACTATGGTGAGCCTAATAGAATCTCAAGATTAAAGATTTCCGGAGGCGTTACGTCGGACCTGGGATCAGTAATGCTGACACATTAATAAGTGTCTATGTAACAAACGAAAGGGTAGTACTGGTCCAGCTGGGATGGGCCGCGCATTGAGCGTGGACCCTGAAGCTGCAAGCGTCAAGCTTCAAGCTTGACATCCAGGAGAATCCTGGTATAAAGAATTTAGAAAGTGAGAAATACATATGACTAAAAAAACATTAAAAAAAGAATATCAGCCCGGGGGTGAAAAGCGTTACGTGATTCTGGAGAAAGCGGTCGCGTACCTGAAGGATCCACGGTTCGGGCTCCAGGGCGACAAGCGAAGCTTCCTGATGGAAGAGTTGGGTCTGTCAGACTCGGAGTATTTAACCTGCCTGAACGACGCCGCGGGCGGAGACTGCTGGCAATCATGAGTAATCGAGGCGGGCCCGAAAGGGCCCGAATACTTGTGCACCATTGGCGTTGGCTAGAGGCTAACGGCTACAAGCAACAAGCGACAAGCTGCAAGCAGCAAGCGACAAGCTTGACAAGACAGAATTATAATGTTATTCAGTCCTATAAACTAAAGGAGAAAAAATATGAAAGCAACAATTGAATTATTACAAATTTATCACGACGCGCTGGTGGACACGATTCAGTATCTGGACCAGATAAACCACAGTGATACACACATCAGGCACAAGGTTGATGTAGCATTAAATCATTTAGATAAATTAACAAAAGATTCAGAAATGGAATTAACAAAGATAAGTTTAAAATGAATACAAAGGAAGCATGGGCCCTGGTTGGCGGGCTGTCTAAGCCATCAAAAATGCCGGGCTGGTCGATAGGTCTACCTGCGAAGGAATGCAAGACGGGCGGCATGTTACAAAACAAAGAGGGCAGCGTATGCTTTGACTGTTACGCGCTCAAAGGTTGTTACGTCTTCAAGGTTGTGCAAGAAGCTCAATACCGAAGGTTGGCAGCGTTGCAGGACCCGAGCTGGGTCCAGGCAATGGCAACACTGATCAACAGTAAAAAGCCCGACGTGTTCAGATGGCACGACTCAGGCGATGTCCAGGACTTAGATCACCTAAAGAAGATTTACGCGGTATGCAGGTTGACACCTTCTAAGCGTCACTGGTTACCGACCCGTGAAGCCTGGATCAAGAAACACTTAACAGACAAACCAAACAATTTAGTCATACGTTTCAGCGCGCCCATGGTAGACCAGCGGGCGCCTGGTTCGTGGCCTAACTCTTCTGAAGTGGTGACATCAGGGGCCAGCTGTCCCGCAGCTCAACAAGACAATGAATGCAGGGACTGTAGACAATGTTGGGATCCCATGGTAAAAACTATTAAATACGGTAAACACTAAAATGTTTAGACATCCAAAATATTATAAAGAATTACGCGAGCGTAATAAATCGGATCAGATCATTAGCCCCAGGGTTGCGACGGCTTCGGCGAGGCGTGCATCTGGTCCGGGCCAACAGCAGCAAGCCTCAAGCTTCAAGCGGCAAGCTCCAAGCCGCAAGCGCCTTGGAGATATAGAATAATCATTGACATGAAGGATATTATGGGATATATTAATTTAATGATCGGGTTACTGATCGGGCAATGCGCCCAGGCATGGAACCTGCAGTCAAGTCTACCGTTAAAATGCCGGGGAGTGGGTAGGAACTCGGGGCTGCAGGCTAAGCCTTTTTTTATTTACCCAAAGATTCAAGCTTCAAGCGGCAAGCATCAAGCCCCAAGCAGCAAGGCTCAAGCTTAAAGCCGCAAGCAACAAGCTCCCTGATCCTGGCTCCCTCAAAAAGTTTCAAGCACCTTTGATCAAGGGACTCTACCAAGATAAATGAATTGTTAGGATGCTTTACATGGAAAGCAATTTGGTGTGGTGAGAAACGTATCTTGTTACTCTTCGTAACTTTTAGTTCTACTGTGAAAAAGTTGCCAAAAGTATTATAGCCCAATAGATCAGGAGTACCGGAAGAGCTAAGATTTTCAAGTCTAATCCAGCTAATCGAGGTAATATTCTTCTTAAGTTTTTGATATAATTTACGCTCTGGAGCCATGAGGTTTTTGGGGTAACATCGTCATTCATTTAATAGTCCTTTTTAAGTTTATCTGGCAAGATAAGCTTTGAAGACTTTTCAGTTTTTAATACCAAACGATGTGCACTATGACCTGGATGACCTATGATTGGAACAGCATTTTCATGTACTTCCATTCGTCTGATCGCGTGTAACTTTCCGTTTATTTCTACATAGATGACGGCATTCTTAACTGCGTCGCTACCTTTCGTAAAACTACCCAAGAAGGTTTGCAAGTCTTGTACTCTCATGAATCTTTTTGTCTTAACTTGTTAGATAAATCCTGTATCACTTTTTGATAACCTTGCAACAAATTATTTGCAGACTCTAATTCTGAAGATGCTTTGCGTAATTCCCACAACTGATCTTTTTGTAATTTAACTAAAACCTTATAACCTTCTAGTTGTTCTTTTAAGTTTTCTATTTCATCTTTCATTATTGACAATATAACAATGTTACCTTAAATTGTCAATATGGGCTTACCAAAAAGACTTACAGAGATGCAACAAAGATTCGCTGAGTTTCTAGTATTCGGTGGACCGGAAGGACCAATGACTCAATCCGAAGCTGCACTAGCGGCAGGGTATTCACCCAAACGTGCAAGACAAGAAGGATCAGAATTATGCAATCCTAGATTATCACCACTTGTTGTTAAATACATTGGTGAACTGAAAGAGGAGAGACTCAGAAAACATGAAGTCACTTACGAAGGGCACGTGGCAGAACTTGCTAGACTTCGTGAGGCCGCTTTAAAGAAAGGTTCTTTTTCTTCTGCTGTAAACGCTGAGGCCAATAGAGGTAAAGCAGCAGGGCTATACATAGACAGAAAAATAATAAAAACTGGGAAGTTAGAAGATATGTCAGAACAAGAATTAGAAGCCAAAATGAAACAACTTTTAACCGATTACGGGCAGATAATTGATGTGACTCCCGATAAATCATCTTAAATTAAAAGAAATAGATATTCTATTTTTACCACTTAAATTAGGTTCGACTCTGTGTCCTAACCAACTTGGAAATAATAGTAATTGATCTTGAGATGGAGTAATAGCCCAATTTTGACAATTATTTTTGTTATAATCATCTATTACATCACTATTCCAATCAAACTGCATGAGTTGCGCAGCAGGGTGTACAAAAACTATGTCAGTATTGTTTGGACTTAAATAATAAACTCCTGAAATAACACTATTACAATGAATGTGTTCAACATTATAATCTTTATAACCATTTATATTTATCCATAAGTTTATAAAATTTAATGATTGTTTAAAAGGAATTGTCTTTCTATATGTTTCAACATGTTTTAAAATTTCACGAAACATGTCATTTAAAACAACATGCTCACCTGAAAGAGGCGGTGATTGCCAACCTCCCTTGTTACTTATGTTAACACTTTTTGTTGTATCTTTCATAAGCAAACAATAGTCTGTAATTTTTTTTGTATCTAAATTTAATTTTTCAGAATAAATAGGGACAGTAAATAATTCTAACATTTTATATAATTGAAGTTTATAACTACTCTAATATTTTCATCGGTACAAGAAGATCCAGAATGGGGCACACTTGAATTAAACTCAACATACTTGTTCTCTTCGCTTTTTTCTAAATTACCATCTTTAAATTTAGTATAACCATTATTAGTATTTATGTATAATATGCCAGTGGTTATTCTGTCATCATGATAATCAGTATGAAATCCATAATCAACATTAGAATCTGTTTTAGTTAATAGATTAGCTTTGATTCTTACAATACTTAAACAATTAATTTTATCAATTACAGGTTTTAACAAATTAAAATAATTAGATTGTGCTAAGTTATCTACATAAAGAATATGGGTAAATTGAAAATCACCAAGGAGTTTAGAATGAGTTGTAATTTGTGAATTGTAGAACCAAGGAAAATCAGAGTTTAAAAAAACTTTTTTAATTTTGTTAAAATCCTCAATATCGAGGAAGTTTTTATATACTTTCATTTATATTTTTTGTATCTTTTTTATCCAACCTCGAGGAATCATTGTACGATCCCCAAAAGTAAAACCATCTTCATCTTTATCATAAGAAGCAAATATTTTAATATATTTTTTATTCTTCTCATACAACCAACCTTCATGAATTGGCTCTGCTAATTTCATTTTATCAAATTCTTTTTCTGTAGCCCAGCCAGAGTCACTGACACAATCAATCCACTCCACCCTGACTTTCGGATAAGGTATATCGGGAGCACCTTCAGCTGCAATTCGTTTTCGTCTTTTCCTAGGCATGTTACCTTGTATCATACTAATAGAGATCTAAAAAGTTTAAAAGTTTTCAAAATATTTCAAACTCGCGCGCGTAGGGCATCTGGTAGTACAAAATAATCTGTACTCTAAAACATGATTTGTACCATGATCTGTCCACCCTAAAGTTAATAAAATCAACACTTCTGAACCAAAAGTACAAAAAGTACACTTTTTTTAAACAAAAAAAATATTTTTTTTTAAAACTTTTTAGATCACTTATAGTACAGTCTTCGTCACATTTTCGCCATAATGTAGACTCATTACTGCCAATTTGTCCTCAGCCTCAGCTATCTTCATTAGCAGCTTATCTACTTCACCTGTAATATCAGGGTGCTCTGGTATTACTAACTCATGCTCGCTATAACACTTAATTTTATACTTAGCGTCTTCAATATCTGCCTCGTATTTCTTCTTTAGAACCATTCTAATCTGATTGTTCATCTGTCCATTCCTCCTGTGTTTCATTACCCTCTTCATCTTTGTATAATATCCATGACTTTTCACCGTCATAATAGTATCCTGATATCTCACGCTCCATTAAAAAAATCCTCCGGGTTCATATTTACTTTTGCTTTCTCTTTTTCATCAAAAATTAGGTCATGATACATGTCCAATCTCTTCAAAAACTTATGTTTATATTGCCTTAATTCAGGTCCTTCGATTTTGAATTCTTGATAATATAGGTCAGGCGTGCATACCATGATAACTCCTTGTTCAATCTTAGAGTCGTGTACGTAGTCATGGGCCATGGCGTACGCTGCGATTTGCAGATAATAATCTTCGATCCATTCTTTCTTTTTCGGACGGTTAGACTGTTTGAAGTCAACAATAGTTTCACGACCATTGTGTAGACAGACAAGGTCTGTTGAGCCCGCGTACAGACCCGGATAATATAACGTAACTTCCGAGCCATACCATTCATCAACCGGTGTGAGACCCACATCAATAACTTTTTCGGCCATGGCTTTCGCCTCCTGTCCGAGTGCTGTAAGATCGTCGTAGCCAGTTCCGAGTATATAGTGCTCCAGGAATTTGTGCATAGCTGTCCCCCTATTACTAGATAAGTTTTTGATTCGCTCTGCTTCCTGTTCTCCAACTTTGGCCGTCCATTCTTTTATGAATTGTTGATTTTTGGTACGCCCTAATATCGTAGTCACAGACGGAAGTCTAGTACCATTTACATCATAGAGCCGTGTTCCATGTTCCTCGGTCCTTGTGGCATCGACATAGGTGTATCGATCACTCTTCTTAATCTTTCGACCTATGTTATGGTATTCTGCAATGTCTTTATCGCTCATCATAAATCAAATTCATAATAAAATTTTTTTAATTCTTCAAAACTATAGTTAGCAGATATCACAGTTTTCCTACCATCGTCCAATACTTTAGGAGATTGATGAGGTATAAAAGACGGAAATATAACTAGATCTCCCTCTTCTACATCAACATTAATTACTTCATGTTTATTATAATCATAAAATTGAGTAGCAAACTTTTTATTTGGCAGCTCTAAATAATAGACACTAGCAAATTGACACCCACCATGAACATGCCAACCATGAAAATCGTTTTTATGGTATTGATGAAACCAAACATTGTGCACTCTACCTTGCGAACAATTTACAAAATCATATTCTTCAAAGTATTCTTTCATGTGGGTTAAATAAAAATCAACATAGTTAGATGGTCTTTGTTCCCAATCTGTTTTAGAAACATTATATTTAACATCTGTATCATGATCTCCATTAGACCATTTAAAACCTTTTTCTGCATCAATTAGATTAAGCAACGTTGGTTTCATCTCAGAATG
>Ga0181416_1000139_pt1 | contig 18606 bp, 27 predicted proteins | sample 39SPOviralmetaG_FD_130141 | JGI IMG/M metagenome (GOLD analysis project Ga0181416, IMG submission 130141) | Marine viral communities from the oligotrophic San Pedro Time Series (SPOT) site, San Pedro Channel, CA, USA - 39 SPOT_SRF_2013-01-16 | ecosystem: Environmental > Aquatic > Marine > Strait... | reverse complement strand
TCATACCATGTCCATCTGGATTGCAAGGAGTATGGCAAAGTGTGCCATCAATATCAAAGCAATATCTCATACGACTCCATGCAGGAAAATCTGATGAACACATTCTACCACACCATAAGACTTACTCGCAATATGATAGTTCCACATAGCATTGACTGCCATGGTTCGGATTCTATTGTTAGATTCAAATCCAGTTAAGACACCATAATTAACATCATTTTCTTCACACCAAGTCAGGCAGTTCAAAATGTTCTTTGATTCTCCACCAGAACTCATCAGAATAACAAGAGTTTCATCCTCAACATAATACTCTAGAAACTTTTGATATGCATTATCATACCCAAAGTCATTTGTAAGCATCGTGAGCATTGAAGGGTCAGAAAGAATAGAAACTTTCTTACCTTTAAACTTCATGTAATCCTGAGAGATATGAGATGCAACTGAACTGCTACCTCCGTTCCCCAAGATAATAATTCTACTGTGATTTTGGAATGCATCTTGAAACTTCTCAAACTGATCACCCATATGGGCACATTCAAGAACTTCAATATACTCTTTAAATGGATTCATAATTCAGTCCCAGTTAGATGGAATACGCTGTTCGTGGTTTTGTTTTTTTCTTACACAGAAATAAATGTTTGCACCTTTGTTGTCATGGTTGCTGAACTGAGCATCACCAAAGAGATAACCAAAGTATAATCCATTTTCTGTTCCGACTACACCTGCTGCTTCATGATAGCATTGTGGTTTTACACTGTCAGGATAGTTCCTACCCACAGGATAGGAGTGCCAATTATTCTCAACACAGAGTTCAAATCCATTATCAAAGAAGATATTAACCCACTCCGCAGAGTTGAACATTGACCGATGACGAATTACAAGTTCACCATCTTTCATTTCATAATCAGGAGTAGTTGCAAGAACACAACAGAACACACCATCATCTGTCAGATGGTTCTTGACATTATCAAACCAGACACCCAGATCATCAGGATGAATATGTTCAACAACATCCCAACTGTGGATAAAGTCAAACTTCATGTCTCCACCATCTTCTTTCAATTGAAATGGTTTTGACAAATCTACATTGAATAGATTCTTATTGTGATACTTGTCCCAGTTGTGAGACCCTGCACCCGTAAGAACATGCGTAGAACCCTCAAGTCCTACGGCAACATATCCAGCATCAATATAATCTGCAATCATCTGTGCTCCGGCACATCCCATATCCAATACTTTGAAAGGTCCATCAAAGTAATTCTTTACCGCATTTACATAATCAACATTCGTGCGATTATCTACAATCGTTCCTGCTGGTGCAATATGATCGGGAGAATCAATCGCAACAGGATTTTCAGTTTCTAACGTAATCAAAGACATCTACCCGTTACCCCATTTGGCGATACATTTATTTTAACAGATTCATAAGGAATATTCAAGCTGTCCTTATTAGAGAATACTAAGAAAAATCCTCCATTACCTGCCCCACATAATTTATGCGACAAGACCGATGGACTATTTTCCAAAGAAGAATCAATCTCTTTAATGAGTTCATTCTCACATATTGAACTACTCGTTTCTTTCTTTTGTTGCCATCCATGATTCAGATACTTGAAAAACAACTCATAGTCATTTTGAGAAAGACTTTGATATGCACAGACTACTGTATCAAGAAGTGGTTTTACTTTTTCTAAATTATCAGTTACATTTTTAAGAATCTTTTTAGAGTTTCTCGTGACACCTGTGAAGACCAGATGAGTATCATACTTATCAAATAGTTCTGTTGAAAGAAACTCATACTTGATACAATCATCATTCATGAATTCAATTCTTTTAAATCCACCGACACCACATCCATACGGATCTTGATATCCACAATAAGGATTATATACTCTTTCAAGTTGATATGCCAATTTACATATCTCACTCTCTGTCATCGTAATCTTCAAGAACAAAGAACATGCCTTGATAAGACTTATTGTATAAGAAGACGAAGATGCCAATCCACTTCCTTGTGAATAGGCATCACTGGTAAGAGTAACTTGTACTGGTGGCATATTAAAATACTCCAATACAGTTCTTACAACTTCGTTCTGTATATCCTTAACTTTAGAGACTTCCTCTCTCTTTGAATAGTTGATGATATATTTGTGCTGTTCTTTATTGAAACCAATTTTGTCCTGACTGATAGTTACATATGTCTTAAGATCACATGTAAAACTAATTACAGAACCATACCCATACTTCTCTACGAAATATGGATTATCAGTAGAACCTCCGAACAGAGAAATTCTTAGTGGACAACTAGCAATTAACATACTTTTTCAGATACTCTTGATTGGAATAGTATTCTCTCAACTCTTCACCAGACATGTTCTGAATTGATTCCCATACCTCAAAGTTTTCTCTCATGTATGGATTACCTTGAACTGAATTTGGCCAAGAGTTTCTACCTCTACTATGTTCTAGGTGATAAACCTGATGATCTATTCTACCAACATTATAACCCATTTTTTCAAATCTATAGAATCTCTCCTTATCTTCAGGAGAAGAACCTCGGAAGTTTTCATTCTCCATACCTGCATCAATATAAGATTTTCTATCTACAAATTGAACGTGTCCATACTGAGCATCATACATCTTTGACTTATTATCAAGGATGTCAAAGTTAAAATCATTAGAGAGAAACTCACTTACATCTTCATCATCGGCAAAGACTTGTCTCTGATATTCACCAAATCCATATGGATATACAATGTCACATCCATTCATAACCATCTCAACAGATTCTGTATATGTTTCTGGTCTGAACAGAACATCACAATCATAGTTGGCAATGACTGGAGTGTCTGCCATATCAATCATTTCATTAAGAATCTTCATCCTATAGAACACAGGGTCATCAGATTTCTCAAAGACATGCGTTAGATTGTTAAGTGCATCACCAAGATATTCTTTAATTTGTGGCAGAACTGCTTCCTGAAATACAGACTCTACATCTACTTCTTTGAGAATAACTTTAGTGTCAAAGTTTTCAAGAAGATAACACAGAACTGTAATAACATTACGCATTCTATCTTCACTCTCAATCCTTACAGGAATGATAAAAGTGCAATTCTTAAGGTCAATCATTTTGTGCAACAGAAATAAGCGGACTCATCCCATCCTTTATAACCAGGAACATTGCCAGAGTATCCGGCACCACGAACAATGTGATTAAAAAGATATCCAAAGTGGTTCTCATCATGAAGTCCTTCCTCAAAAATTTTAAACCCTGCTGACTCAATCTTTTCTTTCCACCAGGTTGCGGGGAACACAGATTGATGAAGAGTAAAGAGTTCTCCTTCATATCCGATAGTTCTATCTTCTGGGGCAAAAGGTGGCACCATGTCTTCACCTTTCTCATTCCTCACATCAGGAACAAGAGAAACTCCAAATACACAAAGACCACCCTCCTTCAGATGCTTGAAAATATTAATAAGCATGTTGTCAATATCTTCGGGTGCAATATGTTCAAACACTTCTTCCGAGTGAATGAAATCAAACTCCATGGGTTCTCCATTATCATAGAGTTGATAATCTTTTGTGATATCACATAGGAACAAATTTTTATTGTGATACTTATCCCAGTTGTCCTTACCAATACCACCAAGAGAATTACTACTACCCTCTAATCCTATACCAATATCACCTCTATTAATAAAATCAACAACAAACTGAGCACCGGCACATCCAAGGTCTAGCATGGAAATTTGTTCGTTCTCAAATCCATCTTTGACTTCTTCAATCAATCCCTCTGATGTGAAGTTATCTCTAATCGCACCAACCGGACAGATATGATCCGGAGAATCATCTGCCACTTGTTTCGTTGCTTCTAATGTAATCATTTTTTTACGTAAATCAGATCGTTAAAGTTGTTCAGTTCTTGCTCACAATTAATTGGTTCTGGTATAATCACTTTTGATTTACACCCACTCATCCACCATGCAAGTTCATCAAAAGAGCTGGCATATGTACCAACAATTGTAGCACACTTGGATAGTATCAACAACTCAATAAAGGCATCAGTAGTTAATTGAATATCATCATGATGTCCGGACTCAGCCAATTTGGGGTCATTGAATATTTGTCTATCATATAAAATTACTCTGTCGGGATATCTGTCTGCAAAATGTTTATAGACATCAGAGTTGTCAGAACAGAAGAAGAATTTTTTGTCTTCTGCTAACCTATCTATCTCTCTTTCAAAGATGCTATTATTATGAAAAACTTTCTTGGCACAATACCATGACCTAATGTGAACACCAACCATATCATCCCAAGATTCAGTAAACTCATTTACATAATCAAGAATGTCCTGATTAATTTCTAGAGTTCCAAGTAGATTGAGATACTTATCCACAAAATACTGTGGAGTTTTCTCATACATCAGGTCAATCGTTTTGTAGTTGTCTATGTATTTTTCTTCTGCAGGATCAACATACAATCTCCAATCTTCTGGATAAGGATTCACAACCTCATCTACCTTAGAAATAGATGGAAAGAGAAATGAGATTGTATCATGTGGAGTATAAACTTTATCATACTGTGCCATGGCACTCAACAGATTCTTAATTCTATTGGCAATACCAGCATGACTTATAACTGTTACTTCCATTCAATTTTCTCCCATCCATCTGGATACAAATCATCAACACTAATATGAGAAAGTCCGGGTCCATACCAAGGAGACGGTAATATAACTCTCTTCCCTTCTCCATTTCCTAACCAGGCACCCCACCATCCAAATGTACTATTAGAAACGATGAAGTCCTGACACATTGACATTAAACATAAGTCAAAGTGTCCTTTATATATCTCTTCGGGAACAACCTCATTGAAGATAAAATTGTCTCCTTGAAATAACTTTTGTTTCTTACAAAGGTCAATACTATTAGAGCATACAATATAAGTTCTGTCCTCACCTAAGGATTCAATTGCCTTCTCATAGAACTCTAGTGAGACATTGATGTGATTGTTTTCGCAATTTGGATAATCAAACTCTGGGTTGAAATCTCTTACCAAAATACATACAGGTTTTTGATCTAGATATTCCTTGAAGTGTGATTGAACCTCTTCAATGATATGCTTCTTGAATCTAAAGTCCAGTCGGATAAGTTTCTCTGCATTCTTAAAATACTTTTCTGTTTGAAAGTATCCGTTCAGGGATACATGATTCGGACACTCATTGAATAACTCCTCACAGAATTCATGAGATTCGTGTAGGTCAATCTCATCACCATCAACCAGTCCATACCTATCACCACAATGGAGCATCTCAAAGCAGTGCTGCAATTGATGATACTCCGTAATAATATTTGGACCAGACTTGCGGTCAAAGTATGTTGCCTCTGAATGGTCGGGGATTCTAAAATCAAATCCACCTTGTTTGGCAATACCTACTAGTGCGGCATATTGAAACATCTGGTTTCCCAGTCTCCCATTCGTGCCTAGATTATTCATTCCAATTGTCATAGCACTATCTCCATATTTTGTTCTTTAAGTCTGTCATCAATTATATCACCAACATCTAATGAATAGAAAGCGTGCCATCCTCTTTTGTTTCCAGTATACCAGTGATTACAATCACCTCTGTTCATCTTAACAGCTTCCCAATACTCTCTAGATTGTAATTGATAATGATTTAAAAGCAATTCTGGGTCATTTTCATTTGTCTTGTATGACAGATTGATTGTCTCTCCATTATTAAATGCATCATGAACAGCAAAATGATCAATACCAAAGTCAGTATTTACAATACACTTCGGAGCATCTAGGTTCTGCCACTCTGGTTCATCCTGTCCTTTTGGATTGGCATGACTATACAATGTAGCCCAGACTCTTACATTATACTCTGCTCTCTTATTGAAGTTATTGACAATGCCACCTTCGGGATGTTCAATAAAATCATTAGAGTTGAACCATACCCAGTTAGTAATTACTCTACCATAGTCTTCATATTGTTTTAGAATCTTTTTAATATCAACAACCTTTGGACTATACAGAAACTCATCTACATCAACCTGTGCAATCCACTTGGATTCTTTTGCAATAGGAAGGAAATACTTATTTGTAACATGAATCTGTCTACCAGTAAATCTCTCATCTACATCACTCTTAAACAGAGTCACATATCCAGAATCAATATAAGGTTGTAGAATGGGTAGATAATCATCATCACTGAAGTCATCTACCAGATAGATATGATCTGCTCCATGCAACTTATAGTGTTCAACCCATTCCTTTAATGTCCAACTCTCATTCTTGAACATTGCGGCAACTGAAAAATAATACTTATGACTCATCTACTAATACCATGCTTCTTGAAACAATACTGAAACTCTTCTTCAATCTCCTCCTCCGTCACTTCTGCCATCAGAGTATCATTATCTCGGACTCTATTGACAATCAAAGTATCACGATAGAAGATTGGCATACCATAGTTTAACACATTCTGATAGTAAAAATCTACATCCAGTAACATTCTGAGTTCAGGGTCATACCTTACAGTCACCTCTTTTTTGATTGCCGTGATAGATACACCACCAATAAAGTTATAACCTGGTTCTAGCATTATCTTATCATCCCATCTTGGATACATGGGATTGAAGAATGTATGTCCATCATCACGAGTATGGACCGCACCACATACAAACCATTTAGCATCTGAGTTTGTCATGGCATCATACATCTTCTCTACTGCCTCTGTATCATAGAAGAAGTCATCCTGTTGAAAAATTTTAATAATCTCACCACTACAATTATCAATCGCATTGTTAGTATTGATAGAAGGATTACCTCTACCATTCTCATTGCGAATGTATTTGATATTCAGGTTGTGCTCATTTTCTTTGCAGTAATCTTCAATCACATCGGTTTTACTGTGATCTGAAATGACAACCTCAATATCCTTAAATGTCTGAGCAGCAATAGTCCTGAACATATCATCCAGAACTTCTACACCTCTACCATAGTATTCAAATGTCGGACATGCTATTGATACTTTCATAATACTTTCCAGTCTTTACAATACAAATCTTTTGTATCATGATTTAGATTAGGTCCAAACCACTTCTTAGGAGCAATCACCTTACCCCTGTTTGCTAACCATGCACCCCACCAAGAGAATGATGAGTTGGCAATAATGAAATCATTACACATAGACATCAGGCACAAATCATAGAACTGATTACCACCTTCTGACACGGCAAATCTATCGCTCTCGAACAACTCTTGCTCTTTACACCACTCTGGGTCATTAGAAAATATTATAACCTCTCTATCATCATTAAAGTTTTTTAATGCTTCGGCATAATATTCAAGTTCTAATGGGGGATGATTGCCAGAGTTATGAAGAAAATCACCTCTGCGAACATGAAGTGCTATTGGATTATCAAATCCCTCCATAATTGCACTACACTCTTCCGCAATCTCATCACGGAAAGCAAAGTCTTCTCTTATCTCATCTTCAATGTGCTTGAAGTATTTTTCAGTCTGAAAGAATCCCCACAAAGAAAAATCTTCTGACCCGTTAAGATCAAAAAATTCAGGGATAAATTCAAATTTTGGTTCTTGAACATACTTGTCTGTTTGCAGAGTTCCAAGATTAGTGGCACTCGTAAGTTTGAATGCATCAAACAATAGAATCGTATATCGATTTCCTATGCCATCATCAAAGATTTCTTGATGATTAGGAATCATGAATGAAGCACCTACCTTAGATGCAATACCCTTGGCAGCAGCATACTGAAACATCTGGTTTCCCAGTTGTCCCAGTTTACCTAGATGATTAAATGCTACAGTCATCGTGAAACAATCATCTCACCATGCAATCCGTTTCGTAGAAGTTCAAATGTATAGTTGTTCTTCTCAATCCACTCCTTACATGCAAGTCTTTCATGTGAATCATAATCAGGTTCGTGTCCGTGCCAATCATCAAACCTCATATAGATTTTATCCCACTCACACTTATCAACAAACTTCAGAGATGAAACTGTTGGTTCATAGATGTCAACATCAATATGCACGGCACAAATCTTACTAATTTCAAACTCTTCGGGTTCGGTAAGTTTATGAACATCCTCAACCACAATGCCGATATTATCCCACTGAGAAAGGTCTTCAATCACACGCTCATAGGTCTGAGGATATTCAGGACCATTAAGACAGAATGCACCTTCGTGCCAACCAGCATAATCTGGAATGAATTGTGAGGTTTGCTCTAGTCCTTGAAAGTGATCAAATCCATGAATCCTCTTGTCAGGATTGATAAAGGCAATGTCTCTAATCGTTCCTCCACATGCAACACCAAATTCAAGAACATCGCCTTCAAGATTCATGCTCTTCAGAATTGCAGCCCACTCAATGTGAGTCATAGGATGCACGGGGGCATCAGATGGAAATACATTATCCTCCTCAGACCAGGAAGGTGGGTCATACCCCACGGCACCAGTATTCAAAAGATAATGATTCTTCTTATGATACTCAGAGATGACTTTGATTGCCTCAGAACCACCAGTCATATCATCATCAGATACATTCTGGAATATTTCCATGAAGTATGGTGTGGAATGATCTATGTCAAATTTCATTTGAACTCCTTAATTAATTACTACGCCTGCAGGCAAATTGCCATGATATCCAAAGGGTATAATACCACGATTAACATCTAATGGACTTTCATGGGAGAAGTCCTTTGCAACCTCCACGGGTGCAAACTTACATCCCTGCTCTTCAAAAATGTGCCTATTATGCACACAGATGTTTCCATCCTCATTCCAATTGACCCCACCAAACATCTTATAGAAGTCATTCATGGCAACAACATCAAAAGGAACATCAACCTTACCAGGAACATCCAAAAGTTTCTTACTTCTTAGTGAGAAACCACCATTACCAACAGCAATATGCTCCCCGAAAGGAGTCACAAATCCTTGCTCTCGCCATGGCCATGGAGCACCAATATAATCATAATCAAAAAAGTCATCTCTCCATGCACTAGGATTTAAAATAAAACCATCATGTTGGATTGTAAGAACAAAGTCAGTATCAACATGTTCTGTTAGATGATAGATCATATATCTAGCATAGTCCTTCATGTTGTTGATAGAAATATTAGGTTCCTCACATACTATGCCATCTGCAAGGAGTTCTTCACCACGCTCTTCAATAATTTCCTTTGAGGTTACAAACCTAACAGATCCAAACTCTGCACTTTCTACACAAGTATAGAGTGCTCTGATGGTATCTTCAAGTCCATTATCAATACTTTTTTCCTGCTCACCATCCTGAAAATCTTCAGCAGCAATCTTTGATTTGTCCCAAGGAACATAGATTGTAAAGAGAGTAACTTTCTTTAGATCTAACATTTATACTCCAACATAATGTGCTCTGTATCTTTCTTCTGCAGTTTGTGTGATGTCAGTCATGTAATATACTGCGAAACTTTTTCTCATATTACCTGCAGGTGGATGAATTGGTTCTGGAAATCCATGCCATGAGTTTTGAGTTGTGTCAAATAGAACTGCTCTATTGAAGATTGGTTCTACTTCTCTTATCTTATCCTTTGGTTTTTTCGTCTTCTCATCATGAGACCAGAACTGAAGACTGCCACCCCATGCAGGATCATAATCTTCTTCAAGATATAGAATAAGATTTAGTTTTCTCTGCAAGTTCAATTTTGGATGAATAGAATAGTCTAAGTGAACTGATAGTCTACCACCCTTTCCATGCATATGCCAACCCCCACCGTGCAATCCAATGTCAGGATACAAAGGATTAACTCCGGTGATGTCAGAAAGTTTAGAAATAAAATTAGATGCCAGTAAGTTAGTAAAGACTTTATAAGTTAAAGGTGGAAATCTATCCCACTTATTACATGTCTTCTTCTCGGCAATCCATCCTTGATAATGAACGATGTCCTCTGCAGGACTATCATAGTCAATGAATTCTTTACTAAGTTGTTTTGCATCCTCAATATCTAAAAAGTTATCAAGAATCCAATAGTCAAAAGGGTCATTGCCAGACTGAATATTATCAGTATTAAACATTACACAACTTCGGGTTTATTAAAATAGAAAGCATGTTTTTTTCTATACTTCCTATACTCTTCCTTACAATCCACACCACTCATCATAGCACCTTTCATATCAATATAATCCCAATCATCTACGATGTTATCATCGCCTCTCCAGTATCCATCGGAACGCTTGTAGTCATTCCAATACTTAGGAGCAATGATAGTCTTTGCTTTTGTATTAGTCCATGCAGGCCAAAAAGCAAAAGTGGATGAAGTAATAATAGAATGAACGGCATTATTCAAAATAGAATAGTCAATGCCGATTGGACCACCTTTATATTCATAGAACCCTGAACCTTGAAGATGAGCAAGAGGATCAACTTCACTGGTTGCAGAAGAACCGATAATCGGAGCCCAAGGAATAAACTTCCGTGCATTCTCTGGGTCGTCTGTAATCACGCCAAACTTCATGTTAGGATTAATCTCCAACATTCTATCTGCTGCCATTCTGTAATACTCGGGAGGGCACCAGGCAGAGGTAATAAGATACTCACCACCCCTAAACTGAATTACACAAAAATCATCACTACTATATTCTGTGACTGTAATACTAGGTTTCAACCAATTAATAATGTCATCACGACGATCATTAATATACCTCAATCTCTGGAATGTTCCATCAACCTTAGTATTATCAGGAATCGTATTATAAAGAAGTTCATCATAAATCATGGCATCTTCGCCAGACAGAGCATGAAGACCTAAAGGATATTCATCAACTCTTTCTCTGGCATAATATTCAATACCATCAGGAAGAATATCTGGTTCCTGACCCTCAACACTTGTTCTACCACCAATTACCTCATCACCAAAATCAATGTCTGGTAGGAACTGACATCCCTTAAATGTTTTCAATCCAACCGAAGGAACTTTACTGCTGCCCTGAGCACTATTATTAGTGTCTCTTCGCACACCCCATCTAAATCCACGATGCTCGGCAATACATCGTGGTGCTACGATATTCCACAACTGGTTTCCAAGACCAGAACCATTGTAAATTTCAGAAACAATCATTTAATTAAGTGCGAATATTTTTCTTGGTTATCAATAATATGTTGCGGGAATGACTCATCAAGTTCTACTCTTTGATAAGAGATATGAGACCTGTTAAGAACATCCTGACCGCTTTCCAGATTCTTAGAGATGTTCTCTGTTACTTCTGGAATATCAAATTGTCTATCACAGAATGAATTTATCTTCTGTCGGATGTGTTCCTCATTACCCAAATACGTAAAGTGCCATCCACCATTAGTTATAATAGATCCAGATATCTTATTTTCATCTTCTGTTCCTTCTCGTATATCATCAACTGTAGTATTTTTAATGTGCTTATAAGTAGCTGCTCTACTACCAAACCACTTATTAGAGTACAGATTGTTTATCCAATATGCATAGCAAGACTGTTCAAATGTGAAGTGAGTATCATCAGAGACCCACTCGGATGCATGTTCTAAGATTTCAGGATTAGGAATCTCATCGCCATCACTCATCAGAATCAAATCATCATCATTAAAAATGTCAGGTCTGACCATAGCATTTCGTGAATAGATTTCTCTGTGCCATGGACCTTCAAGATCTGGCAATTCAATCTGATTTAAGATAATCTTATCTTCCCACTTGGCAAATCTATCTTTGTTATTCAAAAAATGACTCTCTTTGGGTAGTCCAGAGAAAGTCATATTACCTTCAGTAATAACAAACTTATCAACATAATCATTTAAGATATTCATTCTTATTTCTAAGAGTTCTACCTCATGATTGAAAATAAAACAATCAAATATTCTCATAATCTTTCTTCATTTCGTTGAATACTTTTCTGATACCCACATCAATAGTAGTCTTGGGAACCCACCAGTTTAAAATATAATTATCTGCCTCATTTCTTTTGTCCATCTGAACACTGTCTTTAGCAAGTCCAGAGTTGATCTTTACATCATACCTTTCAATCAATCCAAAACACCCCTGGATAATATTAGCAATCTCTCTAACAGTATTAGAGTGGAATGATGTAATGTGAAGTGGGTCTTCTGGTTTGAAATCTGTGAAATTTTCCATTACAGTTTCCAGTGCCTCACAGCAGTCCTCGGCATACAGGAACTGACGCTCTTCTGTGCCGTCAGTCATCATTTCAAATTCTCCTTCTTCAAATCCCTTACGGATGAAGTCAGTAATCACATGAGCCTTCTCCATATCCTTTTCAATACCATACACATTCCAGAACTTAACAATCAATCCGTTCAGTGCTGTGGTATGAAGTTCACCAACACGCTTCATGACACCATAAGGTGAATAAGACATGTTACTCATCTGAGATGATGCAAATACAAACCTCTTCCGATACTTCTCAAGTAAGGCAAAGGTATTTGCCATCATACGAGTATTGTTATTAATGAACTGAAAAGTATGTTGATACTTTTTCAGATAGCGAGAACCACCTACATCAAAAGATAGAAAGAATACAAAGTCAGCATTCTTAATAATGCTTTCAACATAAGTGTTTGGTGTTACACGAAGGTCATTCTGTGGACCTTCAACTATATCAACACCAATAACATCATGTCCTTTCTCTTTTAAGTACTCCTCCAAATAAGCACCAATCTGTCCAGCAGATCCTAAAATAGCAATGTTCATTTAATTTCCACCTAAAACTCTATTGAGTGATCTTGTTTTCAATGCATTATAATCATCAGATTGCCAAGCATTGCCATTACTTGCATTTTTATAATGTAGAACGAATGCATCCTCCATATTATCATCTTCCTCAAATTTTATCAAGTCAATGAATGTTGGTTTGGGAAACTGATAATAACTTCCATAGTCAACCATGTAAGTAAAGCAATCATAAACATACTGCCAGTAGTTCTCTCTTTCCTTTTGATGAGGAAAAGTTTGAGTATCGGAATGTTGGTAATCAAGAATGTGAAACTCTTTCTCTACAAGATTGACATGCATTGGAGAGCATCCATTAAATCCCATTTCAATATATCCAGGAGGGGGACTATGCTTATCCCCAGATTCAGCATCCCTTTGAACGCTTACCTGATCCATGTATTTAATTTTCAATTCATTCTCATAATCAGAAAGATACTTATGTCCTCCTCCACCAACATCACATGATTGTCCGTTGAATATTCCAAGATCCCATTTAAGTTCAGAAGGATTAGGAAGATTGGGAATGTCAGCAATGACAATACCGTTCCAAGGATACTTCAAAGCAATCTCTCCGGGATCACCATCACTATATTTTCTACTATATCTATAGGATGGAATGATAGACAGGTTGTATCCTTCAATCATTTCTGCAATTGATATGTCTTTGATGAAGAACATATCAGAATCAATTATCAAAGAGACGCAATCGTTCTTGGAGATGTAATGTTGCCATCCCCATGTGAATGCATACCCACAAACTTGACTTCCATCACCAGTAAATGAATCACCTTCAAATTGTTTGTATCCATTAATGAACTGATACTGAGGGTCTAGGTCAACTCTGATACATTCTATACCAATCTCATTACAAACATCAAAAATCTCCTGAACTCTATCAGGTGAGTATCCACTAAATGGATTAGATCCTGCCCGTTCATTATTGAATACGATAAATTCAAAGTCATCTTTAATATGTCTTTTAAGACTTTCGTATTGAGGTTTGATTAGGTCGGGTCTATTGTGAGAATAAGTATAAATTTTAATCATTTTTGAATTTGTTCCTGAATCCAATTATAAGTCTTACGAATACCCTCCTCAAGAGTTTGAGAATAGTCCCACCCAAGTTCCTTACGGATCACATCATTATTAGAGTTGCGTCCACGAACTCCCAAAGGTCCATCAATATGAATCTTAGTAACTTCTTTCTCTGCAACTCTAGCAGCAGTATCTACAAGTTGATTGATAGTTACCATCTCCTCAGAACCAATATTCACAGGACCCATGAAGTCACTGTCCATCAGTCTTCTAGTTGCTTCAACGCATTCGTCAACGAACAGGAAGGAACGAGTTTGTAAGCCATCTCCCCACACTTCGATTGCTCCACCTGACTCCGGGAGGTAAGCGACTTTACGGCAGATTGCAGCTGGTGCCTTCTCTCTTCCACCGTCCCAGGTTCCTTCGGGACCAAAAATATTGTGGTAACGTGCCACCCTGACAGGAATACCATGATTGCGATTATAAGCAAAGTATAATCTCTCAGAAAATAATTTCTCCCACCCATATTCCGAATCAGGGTTTGCTGGATATGCTGATTCTTCACGGCAGTCGGGGTTATCGGGGTCTAGTTGATTGTGTTCTGGATACATGCATGCTGAACCAGAGTAGAAGATCTTAGTAGGTTGCTCTAAGGAAGGACGAACACATGCAGTTCCATTCTCTTCACCATCAAAGGTTTCATTAAGTTTACGAACTTCCTCAAGAACATTCAGATTGATAGACACAGAATTGTGCATGATATCTGCATCGTTCTCACCAGTGAATACAAATCCTGCCCCACCCATATCAGCAGCAAACTGATAGATCTCATCAAAAGGACGGATAGCACGATAAGGAACAGAGTTATAAAAATTACCCTGTTCACCTTTGAACTGGATGACACGACGCACAAAAGTTACATCACGCAAGTCACCTTGAATGAATTCATTTGCTTCCGTGTCAGAGAACTCGGGAAGCTTTAAATCAACACCGCGAACCCAATATCCTTCGGAACGAAGTCGCTTAACCATGTGACTTCCGATAAAACCACCAGCACCAAGAACTAGTGCCGTCTTTGTATATTCAGACATGTTAGTAATAAACCTCCTTTATCTATTATAGTTTGATCCAACGCTCATTGGCAAGTGTCCACTCAACAACTTCACGAATACGATCACGAATGTTTTCTGGTTCCCATCCCATCTTACGCATTTTTTCTCCCGAAAGTGCATATCGAAGATCATGTCCCGGACGTGTGGAATGGAAATCAACCATATCATACTTCAATTCTTTACCCTGAACATCTGCAATGATCTGTGCCAGTTGCAGGTTGTTTAGTTCCTCAGCACCAACAATGTTGAATTTAGGACACTTGGCACCACCATAGTTTCCAGTTTCAACCACACTGTCTTGTGCCAGAAGGAACAGCAGAGCATCAGAAACATCTTCTGCATGAATGTAATGACGAGAACCAGGGATTGTTTTGGTCTCATCACTATGAATGGTGATTGCTTCACCATCACGAACACGCTTGATACACATCGGAATGAACTTTTCTGGATGTTGACGCTGACCAAATACATTCATCGTGTGAGTAATGTATACAGGAAGTCCGTAAGTATTCTCAAATGCTACTGCCAGTTCCTCTCCACCTGCCTTAGCTGCACTATATGGGTTGGTAGAATTGTACCTATCATACTCACCATAGTTGATTCCATTAGGAGCAGGACCAAATACTTCATCAGTACTGAAGTATACAAACCTCTCAATGTGGTCAAGGCCGCGAGCATAGTCAAGGATATTGCAAGTTCCCACAACATTATCCATGACAAATTCCATGGGATAATCAATACTACGATCGACGTGAGAACCAGCAGCAAGATGTAGAATATAATCCACTCTACCAATATCGGCAGCAATAAGTGGATTGACTGCTGCTTTCAAATCATGAAATACAACTCTCACACGAGAGCGATCTTCTGGAGAAAACTCCTGGAGAACATCCTGAAGACGATTCAGATTGCCACTAAAATCAAGACGATCAAGAGTCACAATTTCCCAGTCAGTATTTTTTAAAATTTGGGAAATCAAATGGTGTGCGATAAACCCTGCACCACCAGTAATCAATGCTCTTTTCATATTTAAATATTGTTAGTCCGTATATTTAGATTATACCAAAAAGGGAGAGTTTATGCAACTCTCCCTGAAGGTCTTTACATGCACGCCACTTGCTCTTGAGAGAAGCAAGAAACTCTCAGGGGGTTGACTTAGTTTTCAAACGACACAGAGTCTCTAACATAACAAGGAACACCATCTGGATCTAACCATTTGGTATATTCAAAATCTTCCATAGCAGTCATCAATTGCATTTCATTATCACAAAGATACATATCACGATAACGACCGGTATATGAATCTGATTTTTGAATGCGATAATCTGGTTTACCATTGATTTCCAAAGTGCCAACTTGGATATAACGATAAGGAGACCGCTCAAGAAGAACGGTTGGTTTCTGCACAACGTTCATCGTGAAACCTCACTAGTTTCTAGATCCTGAATAATACAATCAATCAAAATTTCATAATTATCAAGAGCATCATCAGAAAAGATGACTCCCTGAGATTCATAAAAACGACGAACTTTTTTGAAAAGTTTTGGATTCTTTACATCAAGATAAAAATCGCCATTCACTGCTCCCCAAAGAGTTTGAATGTCTTTCTTGAATTTTTCAGTCAGTACCATTGTCCTGTTTGTTTACCTGTGTATTATACGGTATAGTAATTATGTAGTCAAGAGTGCCAGTTTTAATTCTGGCACTTAGCAGTTCCTATCGCCGCTAATCCTAAACTGCCAAGGGGATTACCGCAGTTGATTTCTCAACTTGTTGAGTATAGCATGTTATTTACTTTTCGGCAACGACTATATTTTATGAAGGTATTTCACCTCTTCTTTGTTGCCTCTCTCTTTCTAGTTGAATAACTTTCTCAAGAAACTCTTGTTTCTTTTCTATATCATTGAGTTTTTTGCGAACCTCATTTAGTTCAGACCCAATAGATCTATCTGTCATTTTGATTTTAAAATGCTTCTCTTAAACCTCCTCACCAAAAGCTACACGGTAAGTTGTGGATTTAAGTATTATTATTTATCTTATTTCAAAATCTAATTTACGAATTTTACGTTTGCGCCTTTCTTCTTGATAGCAAAGTTCATCTCTAGAAAAATGACTATCAATTTTTCTTTCTATATTATTAGATACCATTACAACTTTATCCAAATCTTTGGCACCAATTTTATTATCTACAATACTCATTTGATTTGGACATCCACAAAATTGCACTTTACTAGTGCTTACTAACTCCGTGTTGCAGGAGAGACACCTAATTTTAATCATTGGTTTATAATGAAATCTTACTTCTTCAGTATTTCATTTATTTATATGGGCGATGACGGATTCGAACCGCCGACCAATTGCGTGTAAAGCAACTGCGCTACCGCTGCGCTAATCGCCCCCATGACAATATTATAATCTATACTCATTAATTTTGTCAAGAACTAAATTTAAATACATGTCTGCAATTTCTTTTTTAGATTCAGAACAAAACTCATCTTTCAATTGATTTTTTAATTTAAGAACATCACATTTTAATTGTTCTTTTGTTATTGAATTGCGAGGCATAAAAATAATCCTACTGCCTTTATTTAAGCAGTAAGATTATTATCTGTCAATTAAATGTGTTGGTTACTACACAGGGTTTGGTGCATATACTGGCGTCATCATTCCACCATCTGGTGGTCCATCATCATCTTCATTAGTTTCTATGAAGAGAAGCATAAAGAATAGGGGTGCCAGAAAAAAAATAGTTGTCTGTGCCCATTCTATACTCATGATTTTCTAACTGCTGCACCAATTGGAATAAGAAACAGCAGTGCTGCTACTACAAATCCCATTACCATACTCCTGGAATGATTTGACCTGTTGCTGCATAACTACCCATTGCTGCAATGACTCCGATCATTGCTGCCCAACCATTGATGCGTTCTGCGTTTTCGTTCATGTGTTTTCTCCTAGTGTAAAATAAAATTTGCTTTGGTCTACTGGTGCATTCTCATAAGATGAAATATCACCATACTGTTTGTGGTCTTTGTATCCTACCATGCGACCCTTCGTATTTTGAAGAGCTGACATGAAGACTACGAAAAAGAATACTGCTGGCGCACCGACAAGCAGTGCTCCTCCAATTACATAATAAGTCAGAATTTCAAGTAGAGAGTTTTCCATCAGTAGGTTTCTGAAAGTTGTTCCACAGTATAACCGAGCAGACAGAAAAAAGCAACTGTCGTGACGGTGAAAATAACTTCAGTCATCAGAATCCGAAGACACCAAAGAAAAATACACTACCGGAAGTAGCATAAGAGATGACAGCAGCAACAAATCCAAGCATAGCAGTGCGTCCATTCAATTTCTCTGCCTTTTCTGCATATGACTCATAACCATAACGCTCTGCGTCGGTCTGTGAGACATACATTTGGGGTTCTTTAGCGAACAGATTCTGTTGTCCACGATCATTGGTTGTTACAGTCACGATACACTCCGTAATGTTTCTTTACATATTATATAGGAAACATAAAGTTTTGTCAATACTCCATGTCTCCGCCATAACGGATGCAGGTCTTTTTGTTTTCTGCTGATGATCTACACCACTGCCTCACGTAACTATCTGCATCCATAGTCATTTCATAGTGAGCATGGTTATGCAGTGCCCCTATCAGTGCTATCATTCCAAACAACAGAAGGGAGGTT
>Ga0181416_1000135_pt1 | contig 18787 bp, 37 predicted proteins | sample 39SPOviralmetaG_FD_130141 | JGI IMG/M metagenome (GOLD analysis project Ga0181416, IMG submission 130141) | Marine viral communities from the oligotrophic San Pedro Time Series (SPOT) site, San Pedro Channel, CA, USA - 39 SPOT_SRF_2013-01-16 | ecosystem: Environmental > Aquatic > Marine > Strait... | reverse complement strand
TTTGGAGATAGCAACCCATACTTTGTAGAAGTTTATGAATTAATGGATAAGATTCAAGCAACTACATTAAAAGAATATAAAAGGAAGTTAAAACTAGAAAGGAAGAAATATGAAAAAATGGCTATGCTTAATTATATTCGTACAAGCTTGTGCGTATAAACCTGTAATTGATACTGCTGGAAGAAGTGGAACTTTTGATAAATCTAAAGCAGAAGAAATAACAAACGATTTGCAACATTGTAAAATGGTTGCAGATAGTAATACTTCATTTTGGGGAAGCATTAATTATTGGGTAACAAGCCCTACTGCTACAACTCAAAATGAATCAATTTACAGAAAGTGTCTTATTAATAGAGGACATTCTGTATTAAACTAGAAAGAGAATATGAATAAACAAATAAAAACAGATTATATGATCAAGGGTATGATAGAGGATTTTAGGAAAAAACCTAATCATAAGCTTTTAGATCAAATAATAGGTCTAAAATTTAAGCATATTAGACTTAAAAAGGATATTACTGCAGAAGCAGTAGTACAAGATAATAAAATATACTTTAAGACAATTTATGGGTTATATAAATTTGAAAAAGGTATAACAACTACAACAGCTAAATTATTTGCATTAAGTAAGTATTATAAATACGACATAACGCAATTATTTGAGCGATTAAACTAGAAAAGGAAAAACATGTATAAAAAAACTAAATTAAGAAATGGTCTAGAGTTAGACTTTGATGATGATAAGCACATTTATTATCATAAAGGACAAAAAGTAGAAAGTGTTACAGGGATTTGTGGAAAAGGTATTCCTAAACCTCAATTAACTAATTGGTTAGTAGCAACTCCTATAAGAGCAATAAAAGATTCATTAGACAGTATGATGGATAATGAACAAACTTTAGATAGAGTTAAACTTGAAAGAATAATCCATGAAGCTAAACAGAAAACTAATAAGATAAAAGATGATGCTGGTTTAGTAGGTTCAGTAGTTCATGGTTTAATTGAAGATTTTCTTCAAGGTAAAAAAATTCCAATCCAATCTGATAGTGCAGTTATTAACTGTTGGAATATATTTTTAGATTGGTGGAAAACCCAAGAATATGAGGTAGTTGAATTAGAGAAAAAAATATTTTCTAAAAAACACAACTATGCTGGTACTCTTGATCTTGTCCTAAAGGATAAGAAAGGCAATCTTGTTTTAGCAGATATTAAAACAAGTAATCATATATCGTTTGATTATACTTTACAATTAAACGCATATAAGTTTGCCTACGAGGAAGAAACTAAACAGAAAATTACTAAAGGGTTAATTATAAGATTACCTAAAAAAGATAGTAATATAGAAGTTAAGGAACTTCCTTTAAATAAACAAATGTTTAATGCTTTTCTAGGTGCTAAATACTTAATGATAGCAATGGCAAATAATTAAACTAAATAAAAAAAACAATAAGGATAAACATGACACAAACACAACAAGGACAACTACCATTCTGTGGTTTAACATTAAAGATGTATAGCACAGGAAACAAAGCCCCAAAAATGGAGTACACAGCTTCATCTAATAAGGCTAAATTCAAATGTACTTTAACTAAAAATATGTATGATCTAAAAGATATAAATATATGGTTAAATACACCACAAGTTCAAGAGTATGTTCGATCAGGACATCTTTTAAAGTGGGGTAGTAAGATACAACAAGGAGAACAAAATCAATTTGGAGATGGATTAGAGTTAGAAGTAACCTATTTCATGGTTAAACCATTTGGTGGAAATAATAATTTTAATAAACAAAGTTATACTCCTAAACCTCAACCTACTATGCAACAACAAAGCTATCAACAAGCAAAGCAAGGTATTCAGCTTACTGATGATAAGTTGCCTGATAGTCCTAAAGAGGAGATAGATTGGGCTAAAGAAAACCGAACTGACTTTAACCCAGATATGTATGAACAAGAATTAGGTTAATGTCTAATCAACCGAAATACATAGAGTTAAGACCGAAAACTTTTAACCCTGATCAAATATTAATTTATTTAGATAAAGTAGATAGGCTATTTGCCGATACTGAAATTGAATATAATAATATTAAAAATCAAGTTCAAGAAGTTTTTGATTTTGTTGTTAGTGAAAGAATGGATAATGAAAAAATATCTGTTTCTTTAGCAAAAGTTAAAGCAAGTAATGATGAAAGATATAGAAAAGTAAAAGCTGATCTTTCTGCAAGTCATAAATTATATTTGTATTATAAAATACAATCTAAATTGGCTCATTCTTATTGTGAAAACTTAAAGCAACAATCTATTAATAATCTAGCAACTGAAAAGCTGACTAGAGGATAAATGAATTTTACTAACGAAAATTGGATTGCTCCTTTGTTTATCAGTTAGTAAATAGAGTTATTAGCGAGAGTTAATAATTTGGCTGGGGTGGTTTCTTAATCTGGTTTGGAACTGCCCTAGTTTATAGTTACATCAAAATGTTTTAAGCTAGTTTTAGAAGTAATCTTTATTTCTTTATAATTATAATCAATTAATTCTACATCTTGATGTTTAGTTATATCTTCAATAGTTTGCCAGAGTTTAGGTTTAGATGGAACTACATCTATAAATCTTAAAGCAACAAAATGGCCATAAGGATTATATTTTGATTCTATTTGAAATTCTGCTTCAATTATTACTGCGTCTATCATTAAGACATCTTACTACTTCTTACGCATAATGTCAGCACCCTTTAATCCATATATCGCAGATACGACACCGATAAAAATTGCTTGATACCAATAAGGAAGCTGATTAAAATACTCAAAAAATAAATCTAGTTTATTACGAATTTCCAAATCGTCAGTGAAAATAGAATAACCCAATATAAGAATAGGAATGGAAATAAGTATAAGGACAAATTCGTCTTTGTAGCCATTATCATTACTCTCAATAATTTTCGCTTTATATTCAATTTCGCCTTTGCTCATTTTCTCTGCATGAAGCATTTGTGCGTCAGAAAGTAATTGTTTAGTTCGTTGTTTGTTTTGATAAAGCTTCGCTCCTGTCTTTACACCTAACGATAATAAATTCAACCACATTATTTGTTAATCTCCTCTATAAGCATATCTATCACATGCTTTGCTTTTTCTAAATCTTCTATTTGTTTCTTCTTGTCTTTATGTTTTAAATTATATCTAGAAACATATTTAGTAATATGAGTTTGACAAGCATTAAAATCATTAGCCATACAATAGGTTAAAGGTTGGATTTTAAGCTTCTTATAGTGATTCCCTGATACCTGATCGGAAAATGCAGAGTTGTGTGTGTGCGTTGCTCTATGGCTCTTTAAAAGGGTCTTTTTTAATGTATTTGAGGTCATACTATCTTTTTAATCCAATTGCCCTTATTGTCAAGCACCATAGGTAGTAATCTAGGTATTCCATTTAATATAATTCCACAACCTAAAATAAACCTAGTTTTAAAGTTTTTAGCATAATTAAATGCCATAGATTTTTGATTAATTAAACACCCTACATTCATTCCAAAAAATAGATTATCAGGATTTGCCCAATAGCTTATAACAAATTTTGTATGATAATGTCCTTGAACTGCTGACATACCCATAGCTTGACTTACTTTTAAAACATCTGCACTTCTTCCATGTGTAAAAAAACATCTTTGGCCATTAGACATAGTAAGAGTTAAATCATCTATCCACTTCCATTTTCGAGTACCTAAAAAATCTCCATAAGGTTTTAAGAATTGTTTAGACATTCCATATTTTAATGCTCGTCTATAAACTAAACTTGAATGGTTTGAATCTACTTCTATTACTTCTGGGTATATAGCTTCTAACTCTTTAATATATTCTTTAGCTTTATCTAATTCCATTCCAGCAGAATATAAATCAGGATTATGTTCGTGCATAGATATTGCATGAAAATCTAGTAGATCGCCTATATTAACAATTTTATCTGGTTTAAATTCTTTTTTTATTTCTTTTAAGAATGTTATTGAATCCTTATGTTGATAAGGCAAATGCATATCACTTATTACAAGAATTTTTTTATTAGCCATACAAGTATCGCTTGTAAACTATTTTGATAATAATGTAAATATTACATAACCCATAGCACTAATTAATGAGCCTGTTGAGATTAATAATATTTTTTCTAATCGTTTTACTCTTTCTTCAATAGAATGAATTTTATCGTGAGTTAGTTTTTGCATTATACGACAAAGTTTTTCATGTGATTCTATTTTTTGTAATGCGTTTAATTTAGGCATTACTTTTTCTTTCTAGGCTTATACTTTTTAACTTCTTGTGAAATAAAGATGTTTTTATATAAGCTTACTTTTTTACCGAATTTTTTATCTGCTTTTCTTTTAGCCGATTTATATGCTTTAGATTTCTTATTAAAAGATTTAGGCTTACCTAATCGTTTAGGTCTAGCTTTTGCATATATAGGCTTTTTCTTCATTACTTCTTTTTTTTCTTTTTATCTTTTTTATTTTTCTTCTTTGCTGGTCTTCCTCTTTTACTTCCGTATGTTCCTTTTCCCATTGGCATAGTATTCTCCTATTAGTTTGTTAATTTTCCACCTGACCATTTTGCTTCAGGTAATCCATTTTTATACGATTTCCCATCAAATGTCAGCACTTGTTTTCTGTTAGAGCCATCTTTATAAGATACATGAATCCACCCACTACTCGCCTCGCCTGTCCAATACTCCAAGATGAGTTGATCAAAGTCGCAGTGGTTTTCAATCCATAAAGCTACTTCTAAATTAGAAACTCCAGCTATCTCAAAATCTGTTGCATTCCCTGTAGTGTGCTGTGATGTCTTTTTGCTACCTATTGCTTCACATAATTCTTCTGAACGATAGCCAGATGTAATTGTAACAGGCTTATCAAACTTTACTCTTACAGGCTCTAGTATTTCATAACAAAGATCGCCTAAGTTTTTAATCTCTCCACTACCAGCTTTATTTTTAATACCTTTACGTGTAGCTGTTTGTGATTTCTCAAATTCTTCTAATGTAAAATGTTTTGAAAGTTGCATTTAAACCTTTTATGGTTTGGTTGGAAAATTTATAAATTTACCATAAGTTTCACTAGTGTTATCTTCATCTACTTTTAATTTAGTGTTAACTTTTTTTAGTGTGTTTAGTCCAGATGTAATATCTCTTAATTCTTGTCTGTAAGTTTTCATATTATCTGAAAGTGTTTTATCTGATAATGCTAAATGATCTGTTTCAGCAAGTAATTTATTTCTTTTTTCTCTTAATCTTGCAATGGCTCTATCAAATGCTTTATCACTCCATGCTTTTTCTTCTGCATCTCTTATAGCTTCTTCCTCTGCTGTAAAATTATGTCTAATTCCATCTATTAATTTTGTTCTAGGCATTATGCGTTTACTCCATACATTGTAATTCGGCCATCAAATGCTCCAGATGATGATTTAAACCTAAATCTAGTTAATGGATAAGTAGTATTAATAAATCCTCCAACTGACATACTAAAAGCTAAATCATTTTGATGATGACCGTCCATTCTACTCATAAAATTTTTTGTATAAGTTGATGATGATGGATTTTGAACTCTTAAATATCCAAAAGCACTTTCATCTGAACCATTGCCACTATCTGGAAATAAATCTTGAAATGATGTTCCTTGCGATTGATCTCTTGCAGTAGAATATGTAAATGAGCCTCCTCCTCCGCCTTGTGGATTTTCTGCGTGATAAACAATAGTTGTCATTCCTATATTATAAGCTGTTCCAGTTCCTATATCTGTTTGAAATTGGAACTCTGCGCCATCAGTTGCTAAATTTATTTCAGTAAATTCAAAATGATATTGTTGATATGTGTTATCAATTCCAGAAGTAAAATCTATAGAACTATCTCCACTTGCTGTTTGCGTTGAAATTGCTACTAAAGTTCCTGCTGTAATCCCTGTTAAGTTTGCACCACTAACTGCTGGAAGTGTTCCTGTAAGTCCTTGTGTTGCGTTTAATTTTATTAATGCCATAATTAACCTTTTGGATTATCTGTTTTAATTTGTTGTATTCTTGCTTTCCAACTATCAATACCATCATCATAAATTTCTTCAAGTTGTGATTCCCAAGTTCCATATAAATTTTTTCTTGTTGCTATAACTGTGCTGTTTGCTTCTTCTGTATTACCAGCAGTTTCGTATGATGCTAATTGTTCTGAAGTAGGTTGTGCAATATCTAAATTCCATTCTTTAATGTATGCACCATTGCCATCTGCATTGTCATATAATCTAACATCTTTTGTAAAATCTATTTTGCTAACTCCTAAAGAGTTTGCATAAAGTTTTATTTTTGTATTAAGTTCTGCCATAATTTATCCTATAATAATTTAAATCCTTGAAAAACTGTTCTCTCGTCAGAACTTAAAGTTCTAGTTGCGCCACTATCGTGGTAAATCATAATTTTGATTGCATCTCCAACAGCTAAATCAACAACTGCCCAAACACCAGTAGTATGATACTTGTTAACATTAATAGCACTTTCTCCAACACCAATATCAACAGTAGAGCCACCACTAGGTGTTTTTTGCATTTGCAACATAAATCTATCACTATCCCAAGCTTGCCTACCAGCTTGTGCAAATAAAAAATACTTTCCAGCTTTTCCAGATGGAACTGTAAAAGTGTTTGATGCAAAAGCATTATCTGTATCAAAATTTTCTGTACCAAAAACAATTTCAGTAGAAGTACCATTTGCAATAGATTGACCAGTACTTGTCTTTACATTAAAAGCTGGAGTGTTAGTTCCACCAGCAGTTGCCCAAGATAAAACACCCGACCCATCTGTTTTTAAAAATTCATCTGCACTTCCATCTGTTGTTGGAAAAGTTAAAGTGTATGAAGCACTTGCACTATGAGGTGGAGATCGTAATTTTATTCCATGACTATTTTGTTCACAGTTAAGCTGTAAAGTTCCAGCAGTTGTGTTATCGCCTTTAATTTGTAATCCAGCATTTGATGATGTTGAAACAAAATTTGTTTTAGCATTTGTAACAGTAGAATCAGATGGAGTTCCAATATCAAGTACATTTCCATATACCATAATGAAGTCAATGCTATCTGATGAAGATAAAGTTCCTGAAGCTGGTATAAAAGTTATTGTTGAGCCTGATACAGAAAAAGATGAAAGAGGTGCTTGGATTACACCATTCAAAGATACTAGCATATGATTCGCCGATTCTGGTACAAATGCAACAGAATCTACAGTTAGGTTATAAGTATTTGTTGAAGATGTACTTATAGCATCTAGCTTAACAAAATTTCCTACTGCTGGGGATTTTCCTATATATGCCATTTATTTTAATCCTTTGGGTATTTATCTTTTGTTATTTTAATTGTACTTTTCCAAGCATCTATTCCATTGTGATAGATGTCATCTAATTGATCTACAATAGATGGATATTCTTTTGCTCTATCTCTTTGATATTGTTTAGAATCATAATCAGCTTGTACTTCCACTACTTTAGCTTCTATGTCAGCTTTAGATATTGGTGTTGTTCCATTATGCCATTGAATAGTATTTATATCATTATTGCTAACACTAACTACTGCGTTTGGATTTATTTTTAAAATTGCTTTAGTAATATCACTCATATTATGCTCCTACTTCCATTAAAGTGATTGTAGATACACTATGAGCTGTATAACTAGCATTAGTATCTGTATGAGGATAATTTACTGTCCATGCTACTGCGGCTGGTTGATACCTTGCTGAACCTTGAACTGTATATGTCAAAGCACTTGTGCTTGATGGAGAATCTAAATAACTCATATAAGTTGATTGCATTTCTGCATCATCTGAACTATGTCCAGAAGAATAAGCTGTACTTGCAACTCTATTTCCTGTGACTGTACCTAAAGCACCAGCTATATCTGAACCACCTCTTTGTATTTTTAAAACTACTCCATAAGTTTCTGCTCCTGTTGTTATCATAGCTTGAAATAAAATTTTGCTTGTTGTTGCACTTGGTGTAATTGCTAAAGTTGCACCTGTTATATTTGCAAAAGTTCCACTTCCTGCTGTACTTGTAAAAGCATCTTTAAATGTCACAGATTTTACTTGTAAAATTTTACCACCACCACCAGCTTCTGCCCAAGTCATTCCCCCTGTATTACCTGATTGTGCAGATAAAAAATATCCATTAGTAGGAGAATTTGAAACTTGCATTTTAGCTTCATTAACTGCTTGATCAACTAAATCTGCTTGTGAAATTGTTGAATCAGGAATATCCGAACTTGTTAGTGGAACTGCTGTAGGTGTTTTTCCTATGTAAGACAATTAAAACTCCTATGTGATTTCTAATATTGATAATGTTGCATCTATTTTTGCTGTAACTGAACAATCTATTTTAATAATATCAGTTGCTTGAACAACAACTTTACCACCTGTTAAAAGTTCTAATGATGACCCAGCTGGAATAGATACATCTTTAATTAATAAAACTGTTTCGTTTGTTTCTGTATCTGAAGTATCTGAAACTAATTGAACATCTGCTGTAACAGTTGTTGTGTGAATATTACAAAGTGTTAAGCCAATAATTACGCAAGTTGTGGAATTTGGAACTGTGTATAGGGTCAGAGGTGTGCCTGTAGAAGCTGGCATTGCCCCATTTGTTTTTACTTTGAAAGTGTTAGCCATGTGTTCTCCTTATCCTAAAGCTATTGCAAGTGGTAAAGCATTAGGGTCAGTTTCTGTTATAGTTCCTGTTACTGATGCAGTACTCGTTATTGCGTTTGATGTTGTGTTAATACTAAATAATTCTATGTTGTCAGAGCCATCATTAATTTTAATTTTTAAAAATCCTGATGTTCCTGAATCTACCCAAATACTTCCAGCAACAAGTGAACTAGGTGCTGAACTTCCTACATGAGATGAATTAACTGCACCCAGAATATTGTTTAATTCTGTTCTAAAGGAAGCAAATCCCTGATTGGCTAATACTACATCACTTACTTGGCTCATATATAATCCTTATAGTTTAATTCGTTTAACTTTTCAAGCCATATCCGAAAACTTGATAATCAAATGTCTTGCTGATTCCTGTATTACTACTATTATAAAACCTAATTGTAAAGCCTGTTTTAGACTTACTTGTAATTTGATAATAATCTCCTGTCGCTAAACCTTGTGCTGATATTCCTATACTTGGTGTTGCATAAAAAGAATTTGTAAATGTAATAGCTTGACCTGAAGCTGATGCAACTACATCTTCTCCTGATTCAGTTCTTCTTTCAAAATTAACTTTATATTGTAATAAATGAACCTTTGCTCTAGCTTTATTATTATCACTTACAATTTTAGTTCTAAATTTAAAGTATCTACCTTTAATTGTACTTTGTTGTGCTATTTTTTGAAAATTAGTAATATTATTTAAACTTGTATTATCAAAACCTACTTGTATTTCTGCACCAGCTTGTACTTCTGCACTTCCATCAAATGGGGCTTTTGCATCTTCAAATAAACTAGCACCTCTACCAGAATCAAATAAGTCGTATTCATCTTCTGTTGTCATTCCTATTACAACTCCTAAATTAACATCATAAACTGCATCTAAAGAAATAGTATTAGCAAATGTATAAAAACCTGATGATTGTATATTAGAATTAAAATTAGTAGGATTAGATGTAGAATCAGTTCCACCTAAATCAAATACTCCCTCTGGAGAATCAAGATTACCTACTGTGCTATCAAATTGTGTAATAGTATCTAGTATTAAAACATTTCTGTTTTCTGAATCTAATGATATTGCTACATTACTATCTCTTGTTCCTAAAAAATCTGCCATTATTCACTCACTGTTAATATGTTTTGAAAGTTTTGTAATCCTGAAATATTAGTTGTTACAATAGAAGCTTCTGCACTTGCATTTCCTAATTTATCTACTGCTTTAATTAAAAAGCTTCCTGTTTGTGCATTAACTACTAAAGAGTTTGATTTTCTTCTAACAACTTTAGCAAGAGGTGTACTTCCATTCCAAGTAGCACCACTTTGAACATCTTGGTATCTTACCTCATACCATGATATATCTAAATCAATTACAGGTGTCCAAGATAATTCCATTTGATTTGAGCCTACCATAGATACAGAAAGATCATCTACATCTTGAGGAATTTCTGTTGCACCTACAATTTTTCTATTAGCAGTAATATAAGTAGAAGATACACCGAAACTATTAATTGCTTTTACTCTTACATTATATGTAGCATCATCAACTGCATTAAGTAATTCATGTCTTAACTGTGTACCATTAGAAATAATTTTAAAATTTGTTTCTGTGCTTTGTTTAGCTTCAACTTGATAGTATTGGACAAATTTATCTGTACTAGCACCTATTTGAATATTTAATCTAGTTAATACAACACCATCAGCATATTCAATCATTTCATCTGTTAATGTTAAAGAAGCTGGTGCTTGTATGCTAAAAGGATTAGGGAGATTAGTAGATGGAGTAGAAGCAACTTGTCCTTTAGTAGCCCATGTATAATGACTAGCCTGATATTCAACTAAAGATAAACTAATAGTATAATCTTCATTAAAAGACATAGATAAAACTCTAAATGCTTTACTAGAAAATCCAAGACTAGAAATAGAAATATTTACTATATCTCCTATATGTAATTCGTATGCTTTAAATCCACAATTTACATTTAGACCTAATGATTCTCTGCTTCTTCTTAATATTATTTCTGCCATTTCTTCTGCTTGATATGGAGAAGTAATAGTTTTAAAATCAAATCTTCCTTCTAATAAAAAACCACCATCAGCACTTTTCATAGTTGCATGTTTATCAGCAGTAGAATATCCACTATCATCAATAGCTGGATACTGCACTTCATCAACCTGATAGTTTCTTTCAGGATTAACAAAATTTACTAATACTCTATTATATTTAGAATTTTTTGATGGAGAAGCTAAAGCATAGCCACTAATAATATCATCTTCTGTTAAAGATACAGAAGCACTTCCTGTTGTTTCTATATTTAAAAAATACTTTCCTTGAACATAAGGTAAATAACCTCTCATACCTTTTATAATATCTCTTACATTGTCTATAACTTTTTTAGATGTGTCTATTACTGCATTTATATCAAAAATATTAATATTACTAGCACCAGAATAAGGTGTTACTTGTGTTTGTGCTATAACAGAAGAATCATAAAAGCTTTGTAAATTTAAACTAGAAACTTCTAATCCTTTTCCATATCTTTCATTAGTTAAGTAATCTAATAAACACCAAGCTGGATTTGTAGAATAAGCTGGAGATTGTGCTTGCAAACTTGAATTATAAGCAACCACTTTCTTCCCTTTAATTTTAGCTTGCACTTGTGGTATTCCACCATAAACATCTTGATTCCATTTAAACCTTAAAGCTAAATAACAAACTCCTGATAATTTATGATTACTTCCCCATGAAGATAAAGTTGATAATAAACTAGAAGCTGATTGTCCATCAGTTCCAAAATGTGGTTCTATAAGTATTGTACTTTCTGCTGAACCATTTTCTTCATTAGGGTCAGCTTTAAAAAAATTAGAATCAGAACTTGCTACATTTCTTTGAGTATTATCAGATAAAGCACCATCAAATGTAACAACTTTATCATCTACTCTTATTTCTTCTATAGAGTTAATTTCACCCTCTGCTAAAACTAAAGCTATATATAAATATGTATTATCTGTTCCTGATGTTTCTATGAATACTCTTGTTCCACCTACTAATCTTTCTCCATAAACTACAGGAATATTTGCGTCATTAGATTGTTTGTTAACTAATATACCTTTTTCTGTTGCATCAAAATCATTAGTTCCATAGTCAGGAATATCAGGTTTTCTAGATTTAGAAAAAAGCCAACCTACTGCAAAAACACCTAAAGCAACCCAAGGGTTAAGATTTTTAACAAAATTAAAAACCCTTACTACTTTTACAACACTCTTTACAGCTTTTGTAACACTTCTAACAAACCCACCCATTATATATCCTTAACTATCATTCTTTTAATTTTATTATCTTCTACTCTTAACCATGTAAAATTATCTTTTATACCTTTAAATTTATTAGCCATATTTATACACCATTTAAAAATTTTTCTTACATTTTTAAGAGCAATAAATTCTACAAATACTAAATGACTACCAGAGTTCCATTCTTTATAATTTATAATTCCTGTTTTTTTAAAATAATTAAAAGCATAATCTGAAAGATATGCCCAATTAGTAAAGCCAACTAATTTATTATTATAATAATGTTTTTTGTATTGGTTTAAATCTATGCTAGGTTTAATATGATATTGTAAATCAAGATTATGAAATTTATCATATTGTGAATAGTTTCTGTAAAGTGATATAATTTCGTCCATTATTTTCTACCCCATTTAATATCAAGAACAGTTTGACTTGAAAAATTCATACCTACATCTGTACTAAAAAATCTTTGTTGTGAATTATTATTAGTCTTTCTACCTGATTTCTTTTCAAAATCTGCCCAATGAGAAACAACAGTCAATTGTAAAGCAGATTCAGTTTCACTTTCACTTACTGCAAAAGTATCAATAGTTCCCTCATATAATAAAATAGGGTCAGCAATAACAGTATTTGTAGAACTTAATAGACCTCTAAAAATAGTCACTTTATCATTAACTATATTTTCATTTAAAGCAGTAGATATAAAGGTTAAATCTGCACCAGATAGAGTTATATTTAAACTAGATTTTGTTATATCTGTTTCCTCTGTAAAAGAGGGTATAGAAACAAGAAAAGGAGAAGCAGTATAAGTTGTACTAGAACCTGATATAGAAGAAGTTAAATCAAAGCTATTATCAGTTAAATTTACAGGGGTTGAGAAATTAATAGTTAATAAATGAATAGGTGTTATTTCATTTGTTATTAATTCGTTTTTCAGGGCTGTTGTTAATACTCTCGTCATATTTCTCGTAAGTTGTTCTAATTAACTTTTCGCTTCGTTCTACCATAATAAAACTAAAACTTCCATCTGGAATAGTATTTTGTTTTAAATTGTTTTTTTCTGTATCTATTTCTGATTCATCTACTACTTTTTCAGCAATAAAATCAGCAGTTACATAATGCCTTACTAAATATTTTGTCATGTATTATAGAGCTTCTTCTACATCTAACTCAAATTGATATAATAAGGCTCCATCATTTGCAGTTCCTATTGCACCGAATTCTTGAACACTATTTGTTAAATGAACAGTAAAAGGAATATTATCATAAGTTACAACTGAATCGTTTGCTAGTGTACTTATTAAAGGGGGTTCAATAGTTAATGTTGAAGCATTACCAGAAGCTTGAACATCTTCAACGATCATATAGACTTTTGTATGTGAAGCAAATTTAATAAAATCTCCAGCTTTAAAGGCATTAGGATTATTATTTGCATGTCCATCTACTGCTATAGTTGTATCTCCTACTGCATGAGCACCATTAACTAAAACAGTACCAGATTCATTACCTCTAGCATCTTCAAGTTCTGGTGGTATTACAGTGAAGTTTTCTTTACCTGATCTTTGTTTAACAATAAAAGCCATAAGCTGACCATATACATCTGATCTAGTTCCTGTAATAATTCTCATAGTAAATCCCCATCTTTGACTATTAATAGTTCTTGCTAATTTTTTACCACTTATAGATTTAGAAATAATAGTATTTTGTATAGACCTTATTCCTAAAGTTTCAAATTTAGCTGAAGAGATTGGAAAAGCACCTGACATTAAATTAATTCTCCTCTACCTTTTTCTGCTAAAGCATTATTAATTATTGCAGTTATTGTTCCTCTATTTTCTTGTAATGCATCATCAAACCCTCTTGAATCTATTGTATTAATATTAAAATTAACATTAACACTTTGTCCACCTAAACCTCTAGCATTTTGTGTAATCTGTCCTGTTGAGTTAGGTACAAACATTTCTGGCCCATTCTCTCCTACTACAATAGGTTGTCCTTTAGATACTGCACCACCTTGAGCAAAACCACCCATACCACCTGTAAAAAAACTTAACACAGCTTGTCTTTTCATTTCTGTTGTATTTTTTCTCATTAAGTTATTTTGTTTTGCTAACTCATCTGTTTTTTGTTTATTTAATGCTATATCTATTACCATTCTTGCAGTCATTTCTATAAGATGTGCCAATATATTAATCATTATTTGTTGTGCCATCATTTTAAAAGTTTCCATTAAATCTTTTCCAAGTACAACTGATTCTGCTAAAGATTTAGACATTTTAGTAATACCAGCATTTATACTTCTAGCAATAATTCCACCTATATCATTAAATTTTTTCTTCATATTTTCTAAAGCATTAGCATTAACATCAACAAATGATTGTTTAAGAACTTTAACTTGAAATAATACTTTATCCATAAAAGTAGATTCAGGAATAGCTTTTTTAATATCTACTCCCTCATGTATTTTAGAACCAGGTACATCAGGAAATTTTTTTTCACTTTCTAACAAACCTATTTCTCTTAATTTTTTAACTATCTTATCTAATTGTGAAAGTAGAAGTGCAGCACCACCTATAATAAGATTTCTTCGAGTTGCTAAATTAAATTTTCTCATAGCCATTGTAGCAATACCTATTGCAGTTGCTAAATTATAAAAGAAAGTGACTAACTTAAATGCTATTAATATTTTTAAAGAAGCTACTATTAAATTTAGATTTTCTTTTAAAAATTTTAATACTTCTACTGTTCCTCTTACTGCAGTTGCTAAACCTTGTCCTATAGTTCTAGCAAACTCATTAAAAGTTTCTTCATTTGTTTTTATAAAGTTATCTAATGCTTGAAATTGTATTTTAAGTTCTTCAAAAAAACCAGCATCTAATATAGATCGTTTAAGATTAAAGAATGAATCTCCAATCATAGACATAGTACCCTCAAAAGTTTTTGCTAACTCGTCTGTAGCCTTTCCATATTTACCACCTTTACCAAATATCTTTTGAAAAGCATCTGCAGTTTCTTCTACTGTAACTGTAGCACCAGCTTTAAAACCTAACATAGCTTTAACACCACGATCTCTAAATAGGTCTGCCGCACTTATACCAGCACTCATTGATCTTTGAATTTGTTCAGCAGTAGTTCTAAAATCTAATCCTGTTACAGCGGCAACATTCCCTGTAATCTCCATAAGGTTTGCAAGTTCTTTAGCATCTTTAGAAACAACTGATAATACTCCTGAACCAGCTTGTATTTCTTCTAGAGAAAAAGGAACCTTAGAAGCAAATTTTGCCATCTCATCAAAAGCTTTAGAACCCTCTTTAGCAGTTCCAAATAAGAATTTTAATCTAACTTGTAATCCCTCTATTTGTTTTCCTGTATTAACTAATGATCTAATTGCTAATCCTGTACCTAAACCTATAAAAGCATTTTGTAAGTTAAAGACTGCACTCTTAACTTTAGATAAATTACCTTGAACACTATTTAAAGCTTGTTTTGATTTATCTCTTGCTACTACATCTATATTAAGTCTTTGATTTGCCATTATTTATAATTCCTTGCTTCTGCTAATGCTTGCTTTGTTTTATACCCATCTTGTTCTTTTTTCAAGTAAGCTAACCATAAATTATAATGACTAACAGGCATGTCTAAAACTTCTTGAATTGTAATGTGTAATCTATCTGCTACTACTAAAAGCGACCTTATTTCAGTGTCGCTATCTACTTTTTTTCTGCATCATCATAGTTAGTATCTAAAAGGATTTGATTTGCTATTGTAGATATAACATTTGAATCAGCTTTCTTTCTTAATGCAAACTTATCTTCTGGGCTAAATGCTTTAATCATTTCTCCCTTATCATCTTTAACTTGTAATTTCATTATAAGTAAATCAACAAGAATAGTTAAATCTTGAAAGTTATTAGACTTTTTAAAGATAATGTTTTTTTCTTCAAGGGTTAATGGCTCTGAATAGAATACACTAGCATTTCCATGCTCATCTTTCCACTCCTCTACTTCAATAGTGATAGTTTTAAGAGTTTCAAAATGAGATTTAACTCGATCTATTACTGACATAAATTAGGATTATACAGTTGCTCTAGTTAATGCTCCTGTACCTTGAAAAGTAACAGTTCTTGAAACGATTGCGTCCATTGAGTTATTAACTGACATTCCTGTAATAATACCTGAACCAGAAAATTTTTCATCTCCTGATGCATTACCCTCTGGTAATAAAATAAAAGCTATAGAAGTTCCAGCAGTTAATGTTTGTTGTGGAGAATCAGTTTCATCATAATTCATTTCTAAAGTTCCTGAAAATGATGTTCTACCACTTACAAATGATTTTGTTGAATCTGTTAAAGCTGTATCTTCTACAACATCTGCAGTTGTTTCAAGTGTAAATGATGTTAGTTCCCCAACAGCAGTTCCACCAGCAGTGACTACGCCTTCTTTTCCGTGATGTGTTGCCATTTTGTTTCCTTGTTAGATTTAGTTGGTTTATTTTCTTTTTCTTGCTTATAGCCTAATGCTACAAAATTTTCAAGTTGAGTTTCATTAATAATAACTTCATTCCCATCTTTATATAATTTAATATCTTTAGCCATAAGTCCTTTTACTATTTATCTTCTTCCTCGTCAAGTTCATTGAACTCATCTAATTCAGGAAAATCTTCAATATCTTCATCAGTTTCATCTTCTTTAAAATTGTCTATTTTTCTTCTTGCGTCCATACATAATAAAGAAATTTCATCTACAAGCTTTTCGATATTATCTATCTTCTGTTCTACTTGATCTATTACTTTATCTGCTTTAGCCATTATGGTGTTCCTGATTGATATTCATACATACATCTAATAGTCATTCTAATTCCACCGATAGGAAATAAGCTTCCCTCATCAGTTTCTACTTGTACTACCTCTGTATCTAATGCATTACTGTTTCTTGTAATATCTGTTTCTATTGCAGTTTCAATAGCTGTTATAAGTTCGTTTCTTTTAGTATCTATATTAGAATCAGAACCTTTAACAAAACCTAGTATTAAAAAATCAATAGTTCCATGTCTAGTTTTAGCACCACTTCCTAGTTCAGAATCATCTCTATTTTCTTCTGATGTTTGAACTATTACTGCTGGATATTGTTTATCTGATAATTCATCTAATAAAAAAGGTTGTCTAGTTGCTTTTATAATATCTGGGCTAGATATATTGGATATAACTGTTAATAAATTAGATGCTATATTTTCTCTTACACTCATATTTTAAACTTTCTTAATTCTTTTTCTACAAATCTATTGAACTGTTTACTTATAATCTTTTCTGTTCTCAAATTAAAGCCAAAAAATTCTCTTTTAGGGTTATTCAAAACTTGATTAAATAATGCTCTTTGTAGCATTTGAGAGTTTGTAAAATTTATTGAAACTTTATGCTTTCCTGTTTTCTTTACAGAACCAGAGGGTGTTAATGCTCCTAACATACGACCAGAATAAAATAAATCTACTCTAGTTGATTTACCCTCTTTGTTTAATTTTTTTAAGTAGCCTTGAGAATAAGGAGCAAAAGGTCTATCATTAAAGTCTATACCTTTTTGAGTTTTAGTTCTTATAATATCTACTAATTGAAAACCAGCTTGCTTAACACCTTTATCAATTATTCTAGGTAATATAGATTGAAATTTTTTAAACTTTCTTGCTACTTGTTTATTATTAGATTTTATCTTAACATCTACTGCCATTACCTAGTCAATCTTCTAAAGCCATGTAATGGTTCTCTTTCATTAGATACAATACTTCCATCAGCATCTACATCATATTCAACACCATCTTCTAATATCATTCTCCACTCAATATTATATTGGCTCATGTAATATTCTTGCATTCTTTCAAATCTATCTTTTTCTGTTTCTGGTCTAAATTTAGTTAAAGCTGGTAAATAAAATCTTCCTAAAAATAAATAAACTCCTGCTCTTTCAAATTGATCTAGATTAACTTTTGTATTAACCATTTCTGCAGTATTAAGAACAGTTATATCAGTAAAAATATTAGTTTTATATACAGGCCACCATTCTACTCTTAATGCTCTAAAAATATCATTAGTAGTTTGTGCTAAAAAATTAGTTGTTTCAGTAGCAGTTGTAGATATGCCAAAATCAAATGCATCTGGTTGATACTTTTGAATATCAGATGTTGTTATAACATTAGCCCCTGTATAATTAGCCATGCTAGAATACCCAAGATAATATAATTATAACTGCAATAGCAACACCAATACTAATTTTAGGATTTTGTTTTGCTAATTTTATATATTTTTTTATATTTTTCATTTCTTTACTACCTTTTTCTTTTTCTTTTTTGTTTTTAATTGTACTACTTTTGTTTCATTTTCGTAAGTTTTATCTTCAGGTTCATCTTTAGGATAATTAATTTTGTGATCTTGTTTAGGTTTATCATTAATAGGTTTCCACCCTCTTAATTCCCATGTTTTTTGATTTTTTGTATAATCTTCTTCTTTTCTTTCTATAATTTTTTTGCCATTAGATAATTTCATAATATTTTTCCTCTTTTTCATAAAGTGGGGGATTTAACCCCCACCTTAAAAGTATTATTATAGTATTGAAGAATCTGCAAGTACTTCTACACCATAAGAGTCATGTAATTCACCAACACCATAAACTGCTGTTGCTACAATTTCATCTGCTCTTAAAGAAGCATCACGTTGAGTTTCAATCTTAATGTCTTGCATCATTGCTAGACCTAAAGCATCTTTATGGAACATTCCACCTTTGAAATCTCCACCTGTACCTGTATTT
>Ga0181416_1000133_pt1 | contig 18928 bp, 24 predicted proteins | sample 39SPOviralmetaG_FD_130141 | JGI IMG/M metagenome (GOLD analysis project Ga0181416, IMG submission 130141) | Marine viral communities from the oligotrophic San Pedro Time Series (SPOT) site, San Pedro Channel, CA, USA - 39 SPOT_SRF_2013-01-16 | ecosystem: Environmental > Aquatic > Marine > Strait... | reverse complement strand
TCATTTGGCTCTCTGAGACGATACATTTTTGTCGCATCAGAGAGGCAGGCATTCCACATAGTATCACGAATTACTTGCATTTTTAGAGATGAATAATGTGAAGTTTGAAGACGACTTAGGTTTCACATCATTATAGATCCAGCTAATATAAGAAATATAATAAACAATATGAAGTTTAATATATGCTTTTCAGTACAAACAAGTTGTACATCATCTCTCTCTTCCATTGGTATTTCTATGACATAATCTTCATTTACCCCTAAAACAATGTGGTCATTGGGTTGTCTAACGACCACATAGTTATTCATATGGAACTATCTCATTTTTATTTTAAGCAGCCTCACCACCAATTTGAGCCAAATAGATGTCAACTTCTCCAACAAAATCTGGACATTTCTCAGAAGTTTTTCGTGTCACCATATCTTGAACATTTGTGATGTGTTCCTTAAACTTTTTGACATCTATTCCTGTTGCGTTGTGGATCTGGGATTCCGAAGCGATGTCCTTGAGTGCGTAAAAGTATGCCGCCGCGTAGTTTGCGTGAAGGATGGCTATCACAGGTGAAGCGTCCTGTTGCGCAGCGACTGCGTAACGAGCCGACTGTCTGACGAGTTTCTCAATAGCCATGTTCATACCACGTGTCTTATTTTGCATCATGAGGTAAAGTACAAATATCACAGCTATCAAATAAAGATAAGCCATCTTCTATCTATAAGGATGAAAATAAAATGGAAGTATTTATGTTATAGATGCTTGGCACCACTTGATCCATACTACAAACAGGGTGCTGGATGGGAACACAATCTTTTTGATAAGTATCTTTGTGAGACTAATTTACCATTTGAACTCAATAATGCATATCTTGTTGGTAATGTACACATGTGTAAATGTTGTTACATGGATGGACCCATAAAATTTAACCCGCGGATAGATGCTCTGAGACAAATAGGGGCAATTAAGTTTGATAGACCAAAGACGCTTGCAATTACACGAGACGAAATGAAGAAATGGGCGAACGATTTTTACAAAATTCTTGAAGAGAATAAACCTAAGTAAAGAAATGGCGCTCCAAAAGATAAAGAAAAATGGGTGAGAGTATTCAAAAACTCACTCACATTGAACATGTTCTTAAGAGACCAGATTCATACGTTGGTCCGGTGGACATCAGTTCTGAATCGTACTGGATTCTTAACAAGGCTCGTAACAAATTCGAAAAGAAAAGTATCAATTATTCACCAGCTCTGCTCAAAATATTTGACGAAATTCTTGTCAATGCAATCGACCGAAACTCTGTACATCCGAAGAGTGTTACGAGCATCTCGGCGAGGATAGACAAGGAGACCGGTGCGGTCACCATTGAAAATAATGGCCCCCTCGGTGGTATTGGTGTTCGTATGCATGAAAAGGAGGGACTTTGGAATCCCGAACTTACATTTGGACATCTACTCACAAGTACAAATTATGACGACACGAAGAAGCGCGTTGTCGGTGGTCGTAATGGCTACGGTGCTAAATTGACCAACATCTACTCATCGGAATTCTCAATCATCATCAAAGATCACGAAACAAAGCAGACATACTCACAAAAGTGGGAAAACAATATGACCGTGTGCCATCAACCAAAAATTACAAAACACAGTGGCTCAACTTCTTCGGTTTCAATCACTTTTATCCCAGATTGGAAAAGATTTGGGATGAAAAAGATGGATGCCTCAATTTACAAGATCTTTGAAAAGCGTGTTTGGGATGCAAATATCTGCACAACTCCAAGTTGTAAAATCAAACTCCAAGGAGACGTTCTTCCCAAAACATCATTTGAAGCATACGCCAAGATGCATGAGGGTATCAATGAATTGTGTACATTTACAAGTGATAGATGGACCGTGTGTATTGGACCTTCCGAAAATGGCCTCGAACAAGTGTCCTTTGTGAATGGTATCTGTACAACCAAAGGTGGTACGCATGTAGATCATGTGACATCTCATATTGCCGCAGGTATCATCGACGAGATGGCAAAGAAGATTAAATTGAGGCCACAACAGGTCAAAAATACTTTTAATATTTTTGTCAAGGCAACCCTTGAGAACCCAACCTTCTCCAGTCAGGTCAAATCTGAGTGTACCTCAAAGGCCCAAGACTTTGGCAGTAAGTTTGAAGCTTCCAAGAGTTTCATTAAAAATGCACTCAAGACTGGCATCCAAGAAGAACTCTTGGCTCTCTCAAAGTTCAAGGAAATGAAGGAACTCTCAAAGTCCGACGGCTCACGTAAATCCAAAATCACAGGTATTCCCAAGTTGGACGATGCCAACAAAGCTGGTACGGCGCATTCTGGCAAGTGTACACTCATCGTGACAGAGGGTGATTCTGCGAAAACGCTCGCGGTTGCGGGTCTCTCTGTGGTTGGTCGCGACCACTATGGTGTCTTCCCTCTTCGTGGGAAGTGTAAGAATGTCCGAGATGCATCCATCGCACAACTCACATCAAACCAGGAGTTCAACGATCTCAAGAAGATTTTGGGACTTCAACAAGGTAAGGAGTATACCAGTGTTTCCGAGCTTCGCTATGGTCGTCTCATGATTATGACGGATGCCGATAATGACGGTTCCCACATCAAAGGTCTCATTCTCAATATGATTCACTATTTCTGGCCAAGTCTTCTCAAGTTGGGTTTTGTTGTGTCTATGGTAACACCAATCATCAAAGCCTCAAAGGGTGGTCAATCCAAATCTTTCTATACGGACTCCGCGTTTCGTACTTGGTATGGGAATGGGCAACCTGGGTGGAAAATTAAGTACTACAAGGGTCTCGGTACGAGTACGAGTGCTGAGGCTCGAGATTACTTCAAGAAGATTCAAGATCTCACCGTGAAGTTTGATATGGACATAATGACGGATAAGTCAATCGTTCTCGCTTTTGATAAAAAGAAGGCGGATGACCGAAAGTCTTGGCTTCTTGAAAGTACGGCGAAAGATCCAAAAGAATTGGAAGTTCCATACGGTCACGTAAAAAACTTGAGCATCTCGAACTTTGTACACAAGGATCTTGTCAATTTCAGTTTGGCGGACTTGAAGCGTTCTATCGCACATATGGCGGATGGTCTCAAACCTTCACAACGTAAGGTCATGTATGCGTGCTTTCAAAAGAATCTCAAAGATGAAATGAAGGTCGCTCAACTGGCTGCGTATGTTGCGGAAAAGAGTGCATATCACCACGGTGAAGTCTCTCTCGCGGACACGATCGTCAAGTTGGCCAACGACTACATGGGTTCAAATAACGTCAATCTTCTTGAACCATGTGGTCAATTTGGTACTCGTCTCATGGGTGGTAAGGATGCGTCTCAGACGAGGTATATCTTTACAAAGCTCACAAAAGATGCACGAAAAATCTTTGATCCGAGAGATGACCCAATTCTCAACTATTTGGATGATGATGGTCGCCCTATTGAGCCAGACTTCTACATGCCAACTTTACCAATGGTTCTTATAAATGGTACAGAAGGTATTGGTACGGGTTTCAGTTGTTATGTACCACCATTCAATCCAAAGGATATCAAGGACAATATCCAAAGAATTCTCGATGGAAAGTCTATGGTACCTATGAGACCTTGGTTTAAGGGGTTCAAGGGAAAGGTACACATGGAGGGGGATACGTGGATGATGGAGGGTGTGTGGAAGTGGTCTGGGATGAATATTACAATTACCGAATTACCCCCCGGTCGTTGGACACAAGATTACAAAGAATACCTCGACGGTCTCGTTGAAAAGAAGTTAATTGGTGGTTTCGTAAATAACTCAACGACTGAAGATGTTCATTTTGAAATCATGGATTATTCGGGAAAAGATCTCGTCAAAGATCTCAAATTACGAAAAACTTTTCATGTATCGAACATGCATCTTTTCCACCCAGTAAAGGGCATTTACAAATACTCAAGTCCAGAAGAAATCCTGAAAGACTTTGTGGAACTTCGCATTGACCACTACATCAAGAGAAAGGCTCATCTCATTAAAGTTCTTGAAACGAGAGCTACCATGTGTGGATACAAATCAAAGTTTGTCACAATGGTCATTGAGGGTGACATCGTGGTTTTCAAGCGTAAAAAACAAGACCTTGAACGACAACTTGCAGGTATTTTCCCACAAATTGCCGGAAGTCACGACTACCTACTTAATATCAAGACTGTCCAGTATACAGAGGAAAGTGTAAAAGCTCTCATCCAAGAAGCGAAGCAAACTCGCGAGGAACTTGAGATAATGAAAAAGACATCCCACATCGATATGTGGAAAATGGATATTAAAAATATGTAAGCAATAGTAGGTATGGGTGAAGCTGCGAAGATTTCACTTAAAGCTATTGGAAAGCAAGACACGTATTTGCTTTCTAAAGAACCAGACGAATCCTTCTTTAATTATGTAGAAGACAAGAGACACTCCGAATTTAGAAAATATCATAGAAGTAAACATGTAATCAATCCTGGACAAGTTGCCAATTGGCCATTTAATCAAACGATTAAAGTGCAGTTCGAACCCAAGAATATGGGTGATCTTTTAAGTAACATGTGGTTGAGTATAAAGATGCCAGCACTCAACAGTCCGTCGAATGAAAACTACGCAGATCAACTTGGTAGACACATTCTAAAGAGTATCACAATGCATGTTGATGATATAGAAGTCGAGAAAGTCTACGACGATTGGGGTATACTTTACGATGAGCTTTATTTGGAAACCAGCGAAAAGGTTGCAAATAGATTTCTTGTAAATAGAAATTTAGGATTCGATGCGTCGGAATCAAATCCAAATTATGCAAAATTTGAGTCAGATTTGGTGATACCAATTCATTTCTTTTTTTCTAGAAAATATGCGAGTGATGAATATTCTACAAATAAACCAAATAGACCATATTTTCCATTGTGTTCAATATTCAATCAAAAAATAATTTTTGAACTTGAATTTCATAAACAAACATTCTTCACAGATACCACCAAAACACTCGAACTTTCCTCGTTTGATATCATCACAGAAGAAATCACACTCGGTGGTGAAGAACGTATCTTTATGATGAAGGAGCAGCAGATGTTACTGACAGACTTGGTGAGAAAACACCCAACAATTATTACTGATGAGGGTAAAGATGTTATACGAAATAATCTTACACCAAATATTCCAGTAAAATGTATTCATTGGTTTTTTCGAAATGTTAAATTTGAGAATGAAAACATCGCGACAGGAGATCCAGTACCTTCTGAAGATGGTGAATATCTAATGCACAATCGTTTCAACTTTTCATCAAATGTAAATTTCGATGAAACGTATTCATTCTTTGCCCCCATCATGAAATCGACAAGTTTCTATATAAATGGTAATAAAATGCCAAATATTTCAGACACTACACACACATATTATAAGTATCTAATGCCACTACAAAAAAGATTGTCAAGACCAACGAGAAACATTTATACATATAGCTTCTCGATGAATCCGGTAAATGTGGAACCATCGGGGAGCTTAGATTTTAGTCAGATACAATCTGACAAAACGGCGATTGAAGTCAAGTTGGATACGAGCCTAGTAAATGTAGACCTAGATAAATTCACGCTACATATGTATTACACGGGCTATCAAACATTTAAGTTTGAAAATGGTTTCATGTCGATTGCTTACTAAATAACGCGTTCTTATTTTCAGCAATATAATCAATGATTCGGTTCTTAATGCACCATTTGATGAAATTCAATTGAGCTAATGTCGTTTGAATTTCATGAGATGTCCCCGGGATTGTATAACCAAACTTTTGTGACCTACAAAACGGGTCAAATAGTTTTTTGCTATACCCATCTAGAGAAGACTTATACGCACAATGGACAGTAAATAATTTACCATCACCAGTTGTGTATGAAGTGTGGTTTTTCTTTGAATAATTTGTAATAAACCATTCCAAATTTCTAAGAGAAATCTCACTCGTTTTATCTAAAATTGTTAGTAGTGTAGTTTTATTCTTTTCTTCGGTGTAAAAATTGTTAATGGATGTTAGTAGAATATCACTCTTGTTCATTACTATATAATAGTATTCAATTCTATAAGCCCGTTATTACACCCCGGGCAATTCCGCACAAACATTTGTTCTGGACCGTGATTGTGTAAACTAGAACTCGATAAACTTCGCTGACATATACGTTCACCCTGCGCCTTGTGGTGACGACAATATCCATTATAAACACCCCTGAATGTACACCTATCACCAGATGATTTTGTACCTCTACAAATGGTGGATGTACAACTCTTGGGTATATCTTTTAGAAGAAGTTCTAGTGGTATCGCATGTTTTTTTGAAATCACTTCGGCGTAATCGTTGAGTGCTAGTGTCCTCTGCTCATCGACCTCTTCGTCAAACAGTTTTACAAGTTTTTCATAACGGCTCATTCTTACTTGTACTTTGCTCATAATTTTTAAATAAGTCTTCGACTGATTGTTGCTTTTTCATCCTTGACTCCTTAAGGCGACCGCGTAAAATTACGAGTGTCCCACTTTCATCCAAACCAAGACGTTTACATTCAGCGACGAGTTCATCTTTCTTCATACCACTGAGGGATGGTTCCTTCTTCGGCTTGGGGGGTTTGTGTTGATTGATGATTTCACCAAAGATTTCTTCCTTCACATTTTCATAGAGTGGATCTAGAAGATCGCAGACGGGGTTGAGGAACTTGTTAAGGAAATAATAGTGATAATCTACAGGAATACCATGCTCCTCTACATATTTTGGATCCTCGGCCTTTTCATACGCTTTAGCTTTGGGGTCTGTAGTCTTTGTGAGAATGTATGGTACCCGATCACCAGATTGTGGCTCAGACCCCGGCTTTCGTTCTCGCATTTTGGTCACAACTTGTACATGCGATTGGTTGATATTTATACTTTCAGGACTTGTTACTGATACATTTTTACCACCGACCTTGTATGTGTCTGAGAGACCTTGACTAAGAATGAGCTTTTCATTGGGTATATCCCCCGAGAGAAGCTCAATAGCTCGCTCTTTTGCCAACTCTTTGGGTGGACCAGGGTCACTCGACGTGAGAACTACATCAAGAAGTTCTTTACACACTTCCCTCATATGAGGTGTGTTATCTCTGCGAACAATTTGAAGTCCCTTGACATCAATGTAGTCCATGTGCATCTTATCATCCTTACCCTTCGTCCAAAGTTTAGCAGCGTAGCGCTTCTTACTGTAGAGGAAATACGGCCAATAAACTTTTTCAAGTTCCAAGTTATTAGGCTTCTTGAAAAGAGCGCTACACTCTTCAGCAGCTCTCTCACCTACTTCCCAACTGTACGCGATAGCATCCTCACCCTTGCGATCACCCACATCAAATTCAACCATGACTGAATCCGTGTCCCCATATCTGACCTTTGCCCCGGGAAAGTTTGCTTCTACATAGTTCTTTGTTTCCTCAATCATAGATCGACCTTTACATGTCGTCGTAGAAGCGATTGGAACACAAGGTAGGATACCTTTACCAGCTCCAGTAAAACCGTAGACCGAGTTCATTGAAATCTTATAGGCCAATTGCTTTCCATTGTAGACTTCCTTCATGAAGCCAGTCGCCGCTGCCATGTCCCGTTTAGCCTGTTTACGGAACTGTTTTAGTTCCATAAGAATATTAGGAAGAAGACTCGGTACATCTTGTGCAAACTTGTAAGTTCGGTCACCGATATTGAAAACTTCATAATTGATACCAGGTATATTTCCATACTTCTTTTCATCCATCACGTAACTTGAGTAACATAGATTGTGTGCCATCATGATAGATGGGTACAGCGCTTCAAAATCTAGAGCTGTAATCGGGGTGTAATAGGCACCCTTTTGGGCGTCCAATACCGTAGCACCTTCGTATGGCTCTTCGGGGATTGCCCCATACCGGATAGTTGGCACCATGAATCCCAACTCCCGAGCTTTCTTTGTGAGTTGCGAGAAAACTTTTATTTGCTGACCACGTTCTACGAGAAATGGAACTGGAACCCACGTAGCTTTAGCCATCTCAACTAGATTCAAAAGGGTACAGAGCTTCTTCATGAGTTTATGTGGAAGGAGTGTGTCCTTGATACAATACTCAGCAACTTCCCTCAATTTAACCGGATCCTCTTCTCTATAACGAGCGAACATTTCCTTGGGGGGCATATCAATCTTTTGGTCGCCAAGGTAAAGTTTGGATACATTATCTAATTTATAACTGTCAAGTTTGTATCCCTTCTTGATTTCATGGAACATATCAAATGTAAAACGACCAGTCATTGGAAGGAGTTTCAAGAGATTATCTCCAAGCGCACTCGATGACAGCTTTTTAATAACAAGTTCAGACTCGGTATCCTTGAGTTTACCCAAATTGAAGAATTCATAATGACAACGATTCAAACGCGCTCGTTTGTAAATGTACTCCATATCAAACCCAAAAATATTCCAACCTGTGATGATATCGACATCCTTCTTTTGAATGTATTTTTGAAAAGCTTCAAGCATTTGCCTCTCTGTATCATAACTTCGAATGTCGCAACCATCTAAATTCGAATCAGTTTGTTTGTAACACAAACATGTCTTGTCATATGGTTCGTCTGAGCCAAACTTACACAGGGAAATTGCAATCTGAAAACACGCGTCACCAACAATATCGGCGTCTGGAAATTTACCTGTAGAACTATTACATTCAATGTCTACAGAAGCCACAACAAATGGTGCAATGTCGTCCCGAGCGACAGGTTTCAGTGTATTCCAATCGTTACAGAATAGATCGATATCAACATTTGCAAGATGTGAACGAATACATTTATCACCACTATCAAGCCATCCAGTTGACTGGATACCAGTGCGATGCATGAGACGAAGAACTGGATCTACATTTGATTCATAAACTTTAACGTTTCTTGTCCCAAATATACTGAAAAGATCGGGGGTTTTGTCGAGTGTCTTCCTCAGGAAAGAATCAACTAATCTTCTAGCTTGGAGGTTTTTAAAATTAAGTTTCATAAATGGAAACTCTTCATTGTTCTGGAAACCCCAGACGTCTTTTGATTTCATGACCGAATAAGAAACTAGAGAATCGCTACATTTTTCATCCAGGATTTGATATATTCGTCTTATTTTTTGGTTGTCGATATTCCCGGGAAGTTTTATAAAAAAATATGGTGTGAACGCGGTTGTAACACAGACCGATTTACCACCTTCATCCTTACCAAAAATGCTGATTAAATGCTCGTCGTCAGTATCTCGGGCCTCCCATGTTAAAGCTTGGAAGGTTACCATTATGTAATAATCGAACGAAAATTTTAATATACTATATTAGTAAAAATGTCAGCTGCTTTGATTGACCTTGTATCTAAAGGAGCCCAGGATGTGTACATCACTGGTCAGCCAGAGGTGAGCTTCTTCAGTCAAAACTATAAACGCCATACAAACTTTGCGATGAAAGCCGAACGCATGGACTATATCGGCACCTTTGCCGACTCAAATGAAGTCATCATTCCCATTCGCTCCAAGGGTGATCTCTTGAGTTACGTGTGGGTCGAAAGTACCGATATTGCCAACGTCGGTACAAACGCCACTGGATTTTTTTCATCCTCGTCCACGACGCCAACCGCTTTCCAATTGTGGATTGGGGGTCAAAAAGTTTGCGAACTTGATTCTCTTTTCGTCCAGGGTGTTCACAACCCTCTTTTAAGAGACAACAGCGCTAAGGCGTCTTGTGCCATAACCACAAACGTCAAAAAGCAAAATCATTCAGGAAACTACTACATGATTCCATTTTTCTTTGGGGAAGATTGGACAAAGGCTCTCCCACTCGTGGCCTTGCAATATCACGACGTTGAAATCCGTGTGAAATGCCGCGACGGTGGATTTACACCACCAACACCACCAAAGGTTTATGCGAACTACGTTTACTTGGACACCGATGAACGCAAATTTTTCACCGATAATGAACATGAACTTTTAATTACACAAACTCAATATCAGCCAGCCAACCCTGGGGATACCGATCTCGATCTCAGTTACTTCAACCACCCAGTGAAATCTCTTCACTTGGTGTCGGGTTTAGCCACGGCCAACAATTGGGATGTTGAATTTACTTTCCAAAAGTCTTCACTTTACATTAACGGTGTCGCCCTTTTCGAAGAAACGTCAAACGTGTACCACCATAACGTGGTTCCAGAAATGCACTGCACAGATCTTCCAGACGACGTCCTTGATGACCTCCCAACCTTCACATGGCCATTCTGTCTCACTATGAGCAAAATGCAACCAACTGGGACTCTTAACTTCTCCCGCATCGATAACGCGAAATTGACCCTCGTCGGCCCAAGTGGTGGTAACGCGCTTCATCGCGTCTATGCAGTTAACTATAACATTCTTCGAATTAAGGATGGTATGGCTGGTGTCGCGTTTGGTAATTAATTTTACTTTTAACATAATTACAAAACCTTACATACGATTGGTTTAAAAATATCAATGATATGTAGGATAAGATGGATCTCGTTCCAATCAAACTTATTAAAAATCGCGATGTTCGCGATCGCCTTTTGAGGGTAAAAGGTGAGACGGCTGAGATTGACAAAAACGACTATATTGAGAGTAAGATAAACACAAGTCTCGCGGCGAGGCATCTCATGGCTATTGAAGACGCTGCTGAAATCGCGAAACAACTTCTCCAAAGCCGTGGAGTCTTTGAACAGATTGGGAAAGATATAAAAAAGGAATCCAACTATGACTTCAAGTTTGTGTGTCGTAAAACATCCAACATGACGAAATCCACAAAGAACCGTAAAGGTATCCAATATCTTCATATAGCACACACATATCCGGGTGGTGACGGACACTACGCTCTCGCGAGGGTCAATCACAGAGAGAAGTCAATTAAATTATTCAATTCCATGGGTGCGGGGCGTACAGAATTCAAGAACGAACTGCGTACGGTATATGGAAATACGTATACCATACGAAATAAACAATCCACAGCCCAACCGACGGGTGGATTTGTGACAACAAATTTGGAAAATTATAAAGAGCTTCTTCGCAATACAAAGATAAATATAAGAAACACAAAGGTTCTTGAAAAGTCTTTTGAAATTTCACAATATGATGAATTGTCTCAACATCATTTTTGTTACATAGAAGCCTTCATCGCCATGATGCACGATACTCTCGGAACACCCCTCGGTCCAAGAGATCCACGGGATCGTCTCGTATTCATAAAAATGGTGGTGTGGGGACTCATTCATAAATATGTGCCACCCTCAAATAGAAAGACACTCCGATGGAAATACTTTGAAACAAACTTTCCATATTTTTTGAAAATCACAAACACCCGTGGTAACCGATTTAACTTGAATCACATCGCACAAATACCAAAACTTGTGAATGGTATCAATGTTGAAAAGGCTAGAAAAACTTTAGTAAAAATAGAATTTCCCAAAACTATTAATAGCTCGTGGTCTTTGACTCAAATACTAAATTGGGCGGGAAGCAATTAAATGTGTGTATATTGTAAATGATTCCAGCTATTATCGTCGGAACTCTCGCAGCCGCCGCAGCGTACACCTTCACGGGTGATAATCTCGTGAGTTCCAAGGAAGCTAAGAAGTTGATTCGCTCAGGAAAGATAAAGAAAGTCATTGATGTTCGCACAATTACCGAGTACAGAGCTGGTCACTATCGGGGCGCTCTTCACATTCCAGTGAGTAAAATCAATAGGAAAACTACCACGGAACTCCCAAAGAAGGGTTTGCTCGTCTACTGCAACACTGGGCAACGAGCCAGATTTGCGGCAGAGAAATTAGAAGAATTGGGTTTTGAAGATGTGTATTACATTGCGGGACACTACTCAAGTCTTAAGTGAGACCCTCGATGACCTCTTTTGTCTTTTCGTACATTCGCTTCGCGTGGAACTTTTCATCTTTGAGTTGTTCCCAAATCGTCAATCGATACTCCAAGAATTCTAAGAATCGCTCGGGGTCTCGTTTGGACTTGTAACGGACCTTTTCACCTTTCATCGCCTCATTCATGGCGGCAATCTTGGCTTCAAACATGCGTTTTTGCATGGCATCTGGACTCTCACGAGACGTGATTTCTTCCTTTTTGAGCGCCATTTGTAATACAGTTGCGCGACATCTTTAATTGATTGTAAGAAGTGCTTTGTCTCTCCATTTCGTGACTGTATATACAGTGACACCCAATTCCACCGCGAGGTTTTTTAGGGTTAGGTGTTTACCATAGTAGTTTTCAAGAATGTATCGGCTCACATCATCTAGACCATAGAGGATATCAGGTTCTTTGTCGTAATACGGTGGAGTTTCATAAAATTGAAGTTCCTCATGTATCGTGGTTCGTCGCAAACAATTTTTACAGCTCCAATAAATCCATGGATATGCGTACGTACTAAACTTGAAACCCAACTCCGGGTTAAACTTTTGAGCCGCCCGAACGAGACCGTGTAGTCCCACACTATTTATATCCTTCCTCGTATGTATACCACGTTGTCGCGGGTATGTTTTGAAATATACATCATTTGAAACTTTATAAGCAAGTTTGATATGATTGGTTATCAATTCCTTCTTATAGAGGTTCATCTTGTACTTTTTATGTTCGTCTACTTTAATAGACATGTTTGTAGCATTAACTGTAATCATAATTTTGGTTGTGATACCGATTATAGTTGTAACATGTACCAGATTATTTGAGCCTTACCCCGAGGACTTTGCGTAACTTCTGGAGAACTGCGTTGTCTGGAATAGCCTTCCCCGACTCATATGAATTGATGACATTTGCTGGAACTCCGATGGCTGTGGCGAGGTCTTTTTGTGTTTTGAAACCTTTAGCGGTGCGTGCTTGTTGAATCGTTTTAGCCACAGACAGACTTACTTTTTCATGGGTTCCCAACTCGGTTTGATCCAACGTTTGAGCTTTTGTAACTTCACGGTGAGGCACTTTTGTTTTTTGACTTGGTAATGTCTTACCGTGAATGACAACGGGGTTCCAATCTTGATGGTTCATTTTATTATATATGGAATTAAATCTTTATTCATACCCTCTCCAACTTCCCTTTAATCTCTTCTATAAGTCTTGGCATAGCTTCAGACTTAAACACTTCCTTAGTTGGGAACCGTTCGTCTGTAGCATCCGGGTTTGTTTTGCGGTCAATATCCAAAATGATGTTTTTTGTAGCATCATAGTACTTATCATACTTTGATTCATCCTCAAGAACCTTGAGAACACCATTTTTTCCGACATTCCGTGCAATAGTTTGCATGGCTTCCCTCTTTGGTCTATAAATGGTTCTTTTTCTTTCTTCAATAACTTCACCCTGTTTATTTAAAACCTTACCAATCACCTCCTTCGTTTCTAAAACATCATTTTGGGAAATCTCCTTCACAATTTCCTTACCAACAGTTTCTATAGCCTCAGCTATAGTAGTGGCATCGACGGATTCTCTCACAAAACTATCAACAATTTCCTGGGTTGGTTTTTGTTTGAGGATGGCAATCATAATATCAACCATTTGTTCCATTGCGGTACCAATAATCGTTAAACCATTGTTACCATTAGAGCGATACTTTTCAATGTATTTTTTGGGAATGAGGGCATCCTTAATGCTATAGAGCTCTTTTAACATCTTTTCAGATTGGGTTCCACCCGGAGTTCTATTCTTTGTGTAGATGAGGTAGACAATCGCAACAAGAATTGCAACCAAGACAATGTTCATAATTCTTTCCTGGTTCATATTATATTATAGTTGTGACATTTTATTTGAGATACCATCCGACAGTCTATCCAAATCATTCACCGACTGGGGTGTGGGTTCCGCTATAGGTTTCACCGAGGGTTCATCTTTTGGTCTCATTGACATCATAGCGAAAATTGCAGCGGCTATACTGATAATCAACAATATGATAATAACAGTGATATTCATTATAATACAATCAGATTTTTTTAACTGGCCCAAGCACAACATCTGGTGACAGGTACTTTTTAAGAACATTCGGTGGATGGAGCATATCAAACTCTTCCGTCGCATCCTTTCCAGCAAAAAGCATGATCGCCTTCTTGCCCCCTGGATGATCTGGCAAAAACTTTGTGAGATCATACACGATATCTTTGATAATTACCCAACAATCTTCTTCGGTATTATGCTTCGCAATTTCAGTGAGAGATAAGTCTCTTGGATTAATGTGATTATTTATAGTTCTCACTCTATGCATTCTTGCTTAACTATTGTTCCTATTTTTTAAGAGTCTGTCAAGTCTCTCCTTCTCCTTATTCATAAAAACAGTGAGTTGCATGACCTCTCCATCTAAATAAACTTGTCCATGGTTTTTGATGCGTTCATCCTTGATGACTTGATCAACTCTCACAAGGTTTACGCGTGACATTTTTGTATTCATGGGTTTGCTGTGGTGTACCACAAGAGCTGCGGCATCCCTTTTCGTCTCTTTGGGAATTGTATTCTCTTCGTGGCATATAATCACATGAGAACCGGATCCGCCATCAACATGCATCCACCATTCTCGGGGATAACTTGATAGTGTGAGACTGTCATTTTCCTTCGCATTTTCACCCACCTTAATTTGAATACCGTCAAGGGATGTGTATGTCTTCATGTCTATCTTTCAATTATAATCTTTATAAATAATAAGATGTTTAGGAATCCAGCCGACAACGACGCGGTCCGAATCAATAACTCAAACTCAAATTACAATGAGGCTAACTACAACGGAGCGCGTGGATTACGAATCAATAACTCAAACACAAACGAAAATAACGTTGGTCAGATCAGGTCGCGAGTCATAGATCCCAATAATCTCAGGCGTATGCGAAGAGTGCGAATGGCCTTTGCTAACGCGGGTCTAGTGGGTCGGCGTCTCAACTTTGGAAATAATGGGAACAATAGACCAAATGCATCCAACTATATGAAAAATGGAAAGAGAATGAAAAAGAATGCGAATGAAAACACAAAGACCAAGAAGATCAAATGGAAAAAGGTGAGCGTGCGTAATATGCCAACCGACCCCATCAAGTATGAAAACTTCAAGTCTGGACAAAAGGCTGTGAAAATCAATACATTGTATCTTACACCAAATTCCTTTCGTAAGTTGGCGCGAATGTCCATGACAAATGCTATTAACGCTAATGGCAATATGGTATTATTCACGAATCCTTTCACTCGCGGAAAAGTTAAAAAGGGTGATTTAAAGTTTGTAATCATTGAACGCGCAAACAAAAAGTAATTTTATTGACGACATAAAATATATGCACGTCGTATTTAATCCCAGTCCATCAGTCGCTCATAAATATAGGGTAACCCTCCCTAATAAGAGAAGTATTGATTTTGGTTCAGTGGGTGTTGCTGATTATACAAATCATCAAGACCCACAACTTATGCGTGCACATCTCATCGGAAAGGGAGCGATTGTTTCTGATGAGTTGCGAGTAGAGGTGGATTATGGTGAAATCCATCGGGGTATGCTCATGATTGACGAAAGCACAGAAGAGGACTGGGATGATTGGTTCTCCCGAGAATATTGGGAGAGATGGATGTTGTGGTCATATCCCAACATACATCAGGCCAAGTTGTGGATGACTATGCGTAAGGGAATTCTTTTCATGCCAACCGCGGATGACCTTTTTTATTTAACCCCACGTGGACCTATATAACTTCTATTTCAAAAACGCGAAAACAGTATTTTCGATTATTACTAGAATTCAACGTCACGATTGTGAAATTACCCTCCGAATGATCTTTCACAATTTTGTTCATTGCGCCCAAATGTATGTCAAATCTATTTAGATATTTATACGCAATCACACCACCACACCCATGGTAAGCGGTCTCGTTATCGATAACTTTCCAAATTCGGGAACACTTTCCAGTTACATTAACTTTGGGATAAAACTCGTCATCACAGAAATCTATTTCAGATTCAACCTGATCATAACTAATTTTTACAATGTCTCCCGCTTTTACTTCTAGGAGCTTTTTCTTACCCCCGATAGCTTCCGCGAACTCTTTGTACTCTCCATCTTGGATTTCATACTTTTCTTGTATCTTATCCAACAGGGACAATAGGTGATGACGATCCATATCTGTTACTTGATTTATTAAAAAGCAAAGCTAACTTAGGCGCCAGTAGATCCAAATCCACCCGCACCTCTCTCCGTGTCTTCAAGAACACCAATTTCCTCCACATCGGGTGTTTCACAGCGCTCAAGGACAAGTTGTGCGATGCGATCCCCTTTCTTTACCTCAAAGTCTTTGTCTCCGTGATTGAAGAGAACGACTTTGACTTCACCTGTATAGTCGGGATCAATAACACCCGCACCAACTTGAATACCATGCTTCACAGCGAGACCGGATCGTGGTGCAACACGACCATACACACCATTTGGCATGAGAATGGCTACACTTGTCCCGACCAAAGCACGATGCGTGGGAGGGATAACAACTTCATCAGTGCTGTAAAGATCGTATCCAATAGCACCCCCAGAACCACGAGTTGGAATAATAGCATCTTGTGTAAGTCTCTTAACACAGAGACTCATTTCTACTTTACTTGGGTTTGTAATCTTTATCAACTTTTACCAGTCAAACATGTAGTCGTGCTAGACTAGCTATGATTGCACACACTAGGAGTAAAATCAAAAGTATGATCGTGTCTAGTATAGATTGAGAAAATTACTCTACTATTATGGGTATCTTGGAAAATGTGTAGTTGGATTTGGTTTTCTTTCACTGTAAAGATAAGTACAGTTACTATTGGGTGGGGTAGAACTTTTTCTAAAATTATATCGTACATTGTAATGATCACAATTAAGTCTACCATTTCCCCACTTTGGTGCCGATGCATCATTCTTATGTAATACACATCTTGTAGAAGTAACGTTAAATCCCTTACAATCAGCATCACTGTTACATTTTTTAGCACACACATGAGCTGATTGATTTAAAGGCATCGGGCCATGACGAATGTAACGAAAAGTACCAGGCGCACCTTCAAATGGTATATTACTGGCATAATATGTATTATATGCCATACATTCGGCTGTCGCTGGACAAGATTTAGTACTTGGACTTGGACACACAGCGCCAGTTCCAACTGGAGAAGTTGTGGTGACCCACCTTTTTATAAGACTACTCGCAGCGGTATCACACGCCGTTGGGCATGCTGGATCAGTGTAGTATCCTTCACAGTCTACTGGGCATGGTACCGTCGCTGGACAGCTTTTAGTTTTAGTCGAGGGTGGGCACGCCGCACCCGTTCCAACTTGTTGTTTGGTTGTAATCCAGTTCTGAGTCACAGTACTTGCGGCTGTACCACATGCCGTTGGACAAGCTGGATCAGTGTAGTATCCTTCACAATCTACCGGGCATGGTATGATAGTTCCACAATTCCTAGTTTGGGTCTCGCCATTTGAATATGGACATTGACTTCCACCATGTGCAGCTTGTTTGGTGACACTATATGTTCTAGATTCTGATGGTTGTGTACCACAAGAACCTGTACATGGTCCCCAACCACCATTTGGACCCCAAGTTCCTTCGCAATTGACAGGACCTGGTGGACCACTACACGTTTCCCATTCGGACAGGCGCTTCTCACCTGTGCAATTTTCAGCTTCTAACGCAAGTTTAAAATACTCTTGAAAACCTTGTTGATCATAACCAACTTGTGCAGCTCTGTCTTCTTTTGATACCACACACCCATTCGCACTTCTCTGCCAAGTGCTTGAATATACACACGCTGGTGGTGCAACTGCATTCGCAGGGCATTCGACGTCACACGCTGAAGAATAACTCTTTACACATGTACCTCTACCAAGCGCTTCTTCATAGTCTGGTGCGTTTTCGTCTAGAGTATACGTACGTATTCCTCGACCACATTTATCCGCTTCAGAACCATCGAGGAGGACACCATCTCTCGTACACGGCCCCTCGATCCATGAATCACCTTTACAAGGTTCGTCACATACTACACTACATGGTCTAAAGTCGGATTCACATTTACCAGCACCAATCGCTGCTTGGTATCCCGGTGCATCTGGGTTGAGCACCCATTCTTCGACTCCTTCACCACATTTTCCGACAGTTCCATCTAAGAGTTCCCCCGTCTGTTTATTGTGACAAGACTTCTTCTTGACATATTCAGTTCCGCTACAGTCCGAAGGTTCTATCCTAGTAAGCTGGGGTACACCATCTACAACTTTGTACTCAAAAGTTGGCTCACCCTTATACATTTTGTAACCCATATAGGCTACGACTGTCATTACTGGTAACATCGCAAGTAGTAAGAGTAGTAATGTACCACCCCCACCTCCTGGAGATTGGCGAAATCTATAACCCCGATCCATACCTACTAGACACTTAGAAAAATAGTTCGTTTCTATGGTAGTAATGAGTAATGTTTGGAAAGTCCACAACTTTATCGTCAAAGCAAATGCCCCCAAAACAGACTATGAAAAACTCAAAACCAAAATTCGCCGAACAACTTTGGGATACGGTACAGCGCTTTCATCTGTCTATTTCATTACACGCGGTGCAGAGGAGGGCGTATCCGCTACATTAGGGGTGGCTTCGTCACTTGCATACATTGGACTACTGACACAAAGGGTAGATAACATTGAAAAATATTCACCATTTCAGAAACAGTTGTTGGCCCCAGTGGGTACCGCCATTTTTGAAACTATGTGGAATAATGCTCCATTTGCATTTGATTTTGACTATGGTGCGACACTCATGGGATTTCTCGCCTACAAAGTTGCCCTCCTCACGGTTGTATACGAAGAGGTCCGAAAAATGCTTGTATCATCTGAAGATGATGACAACCAATAAAATGTCAGGGTATATTAACCATGCGCGATCCATCGGAAAACGATTCGGTCAGAATTAATAGTCCGTCATCTC
>Ga0181416_1000124_pt1 | contig 19605 bp, 22 predicted proteins | sample 39SPOviralmetaG_FD_130141 | JGI IMG/M metagenome (GOLD analysis project Ga0181416, IMG submission 130141) | Marine viral communities from the oligotrophic San Pedro Time Series (SPOT) site, San Pedro Channel, CA, USA - 39 SPOT_SRF_2013-01-16 | ecosystem: Environmental > Aquatic > Marine > Strait... | reverse complement strand
TATTTGTTACCATAATAAGGTAATAAAGTGTAAATTATTTATTATTTTATTATTTTAACAAAATACTTAATTTTTTTATTTATTTATTTTTTTAGATTTTGTTACCATATATGGTAACAACTTATTAATTTTTAATTTATGTTTTTATAAAGTATTTTTTGTAATATATTTGTAGTTTACGATTTTATTTTTATATTTTTACACCACATAAGCTTACAAATATATAAACATTAATAATATTATGGTAACAAACATACTGTTGAATTATTTTTATGTTTTTTCAACAAAAATACAAAAAGCGCGAAAAAAACGCGAAAAAGCGCGGGAAAAGCGCGAAAAAATGACTAAAAACTTATATTTTTTTATAATATGTATAATATTACAAAAAAAAAGGAATCTCAAAAATATATTTTTGAGAAAATAGAAACTACTTTAAATTTTATTTTTAGAGATAAAGAATATTCTTTTTGGTGTATTACATGGTTCCATCATATAATTTGTTTTTTGCTTTTTTCTTTGATTTTTTTTCCAAAAAAATCAATCCAATTTAAATTATCATTAGTGTTTTTATTTTTGTGGATATCTTCCAATTTTTTTTTCAATGGTTGTATTCTTATTCGTTTAGAGAGATTTATTTTAAAAGATAATTCTTGGTGTGCATTTTATGAAATTTTAGAATTATTTAACATTCCAAAAACAAAGAAAAATATTCATTTCACATTTTTCTCTCTAATTCTTTTTATTTATTATTTTATTATTTTTAAAATTTTTATCAAACACTAATCACAGGTTCGTACATATTTACACACGGTTTTATATTTTCGTATATTATTTCAACTTCTCTTCTTTGTTTTTCTTTTTGACAACAACAACATAAACAACAACATAATTTTGAAATAATATTTCCCATATATTATTTCAAAATATTATAAATTGAATATATTTATATATATTCATATTTTACCAATATACAAAATGATTCCTGGTATTTTTAAAAATGTTTCTAAAAAATTATATTATCTTGATAAATTTAAATGTCCTCTCGAAACAATAGACATAATTAAATCTTTTGCATTTTATAAAATTAATTCATTTCCTTATTATAAAGTTATTTCAAAAAAAAAATATGTACAGAATTTAACAGAAATAAAATACAATCCATATGGACCTGGAAATGGTGAATGGGCTCTAAGTGCAAAAACTTTAACTTATCCTGAAAAATATTATTATTTTACAGGAAAAAATTGCGTTTCTTGTGGTGAATTTTTAAATTATTGGTGTTGTATTAATCCTTATGTTCCTTCATCTTTACCACTCTGTTCATGTTAATAGAGTTTTCCAGAATTTTAAATTGATTTCAAAAATATAACTTATACTTTTTTTCATAAATATAATGGCAGATAAAAGTTATCATCCAAAATGGGACGATTCTCAAAAAGAATTCGCTGACGCAATTACAAAACTTGAATTATGGAATTGGCTTGCACAAGATGAACCACCAAAAGATAAAGGTTATATGTTTTGGGGACACAAAAATATTGATAAAATTTCAAAACTTGTTGAAAATCAACATCATTCTGGTGCTTCATTTGCATTTTATTTACGTAATATGCAATACTGGGCCAAAAATTATAACAATAACCCAGAATAATTAATTTATATTATCCATTGCATCTTTTATATGAACTTTTTTTGTTACATTTTTTAATACTTCATTTGTCTGCTTTATAGATGCATCTTCATTTCCTTCACCTATCATTTCTTTAATTATTTTACTTCGTTCAATCAATTGTTTTTCATTATTTTCCCAACCAGGATGTTCTTTTTCCCATTTATCTATAGATAACCATTGCTTCGTTCGCAGAGTAGACAATATTTTATGTGTTTTACCACGTTTTTTTACATTATCTGTTTCCCATTTCCCATCATCTTTAATATATAATTTTCCCGTTTTCTTATTACTACAATGAATTGGTCTTTCAATCGCTGGTATATTTTCCAACCCTTTCAAAACCACCTTCGTTATACCATTCACATATCCGTTATTTTTAGTATTTATAATATCTTCTAACGTAAATTGCAAATCTCTTACAAAATCCTTCAAATCTTTCGCATCTCCACAATATTTATCCAAAAACAAATTTATCGATAAATTCGTTATATTATTATTTTGAATATTTTGAATATTATTATTAATTATTTTCACATTATTTCCTTCATATTTTTTTACTTTATTTTCAAAATCACACGTTTTTTTATGTTTGTAGAATCCATGTCGCGTTTTATACTTTTTTCCACATTCACAAACCCGCTTCGCATGTTTTAATTTATGCCTCTTCAAATTATATTTTCTCTTTGTTGAATATTCACAATTTTCACATTTATATATTTCTTCCATCTATATAAATTTTACATTTTTATTTTTAAGTTATTGCTAAAATATTTTTAAATAATGGACACCATTTGGACACCGCATAAAAAACAAAAAAAATCATTTTGATTTTTTTTGTATTGCCGTTGGTTACATTTTTTTTTCAACAGTCTTTTTTTTAAGAGCGCAAATTTACTCGTGAGTAAAAGTGAGTAAGTCAAAATAAAAAATAGATTTTTTTTGTTAAACCAACATGGGTTGATTTTTTGCGTGTTGAAAAATTTTTTTTTTATGCGGTGTCCATTTTTTTTACACTAAAATATTTTCCTTTTATTTTTTTTCTCAAACTTTTTATTATGATAATATCGTAACAAAAAAATAATTAATATTCAAAAAATAAATTATGCTCTCAACGTTTTTTTCAAAAAAAACACAAAAAATGACGTTTTTGACAAAAAAACGTCATTTTCGTTTTTTTAGACATTTTAAACCTTAAGAAGTCTAAATACAAAAAATATAATTATAATTTTGTTACCAAAGAAAAAGTTTTAACATTTTTTTGAAATACTAAGGGCCTATATCTTAATTTTGCCCAACCCCAGGGTAGGGCAAAATTTTTTTTTTGATGACATTAATAAAAAAAATTAATATTTTTGATTTTTCAAAGAATGTTTGTTAATATATGCCAAAGATAACCAATCGCATAAAAAAATTAAAATAAATACAATCAAATATATTATCATTTTATAAATATATTTGATTTTTGTTTAAATTATCATCATAAAACTTAATCAACCTCCGCTATTTCAATAGGATCATCTGCTGGTGGCGCTGCTGGTGGCGCTGCCTGGGCCATTCCTCCAGGCATCGCTCCCTGCGAAGCCATACCTGTTTGATAGATTTTCTGCATTATAGGCGAACAAATTTCCTCCAAAACCTTTTGTTTTGCATCATATTCATCTGCAGAATTCATCTGATTATCATCCAACCATTTCAATGTCTCTTCCACCTTCGACATTATCGTCGTCTTGTCTTCTTCTTGGATCTTATCCGCAAGTTTCTCATCATTTACACTATTTTTCAAAGAATAACAATAATTCTCTAATTTACTTTTTGATTCTATAATTTTCGCATTCTTTTCATCCTCCTCTTTGTATTTTTCCGCTTCTTTAACCATCCTTTCCACTTCCTCTTTACTTAATCTACCTTTATCATTCTTAATCGTTATCTTATGTTCCTTTCCTGTGCTCTTCTCAACCGCCGAAACAGTCAAAATTCCATTTGCATCAATATCATAGGTTACCTCAATCTGCGGCACACCTCGCGGCATAGGCGGTATTCCATCCAATTGAAATTTACCAAGTAAATTATTGTCTTTCGTAAATTTCCTTTCTCCCTCAAACACTTGTATCAATACTCCAGGTTGATTATCTGCATATGTCGAAAATGTTTGACTTTTCTTCGTTGGAACCGTTGTATTTCTATTAATTAAATTAGTCATAACACCACCAGCCGTCTCAATACCCAAAGAAAGAGGAGCAACATCCAATAATAATAAATCATCAATCTTATCCGATTTAACTCCCGATAAAATAGCCGCTTGAACGGTTGCACCATACGCAACCGCTTCATCTGGATTAATCTCTTTACATAATTCTTTATTATTAAAATATTTCCTCAACAACTCCTGGATTTTTGGTATTCTCGTTGAACCTCCTACCAATACTATCCTATCAACATTTCCTTTACTAACTTTCGCATCTTTTAACACTTTTTCTACCGGTTCCATACATTTATTAAAATAATCCATATTTATATCCTCAAATCTCGCTCTCGTTATCGTAGAACTAAAATCTTGACCATCCGCCAATCCATCAATCTCCAAAAATGCTTGTGTCCCCGAAGATAATGTCCTCTTCGCTCTTTCACAAGCAGTTCTCAATCTTCGTAATGCCCTCGCATTTCCCGTAATATCCAATTTTTGTTTTCTCTTCAATTCTGTAACAAAAAATTCTACCAATCTATTATCAAAATCTTCACCTCCCAAATGTGTATTTCCCGCTGTAGCCAACACTTCAAAAATACCATCCTCTATCGTTAATAAAGATACATCAAATGTCCCACCACCCAAATCAAATATTAACACTTTTTTCTCTCCTTTCATTTCTGTATCCAAACCATAAGCAATAGCCGCAGCTGTTGGTTCATTGATAATCCTCAATACTTCCAATCCCGCTATTGCACCAGCATCTTTTGTAGCTTGTCTTTGCGCATCATTGAAATACGCAGGAACTGTAATAACTGCCGAATCTACTGTTTTTCCCAAAAAATTCTCAGCTGTCGATTTCATTTTCGCCAATATCATCGAGGAAATCTCTTCTGGTTTCATCGTTTTCTCTTCACCTTTATATTCAACACTAATAACAGGCTTACCATTTACATCCGCCGTTACATTAAATGGCCAATGTTTCATGTCTTTTTGAATTTGTTCATCCGAAAATTTTCTTCCAATCAAGCGTTTTGCATCAAAAATTGTATTTTTCGTATTCATCGATACTTGGTTTTTCGCCGAAACTCCCACCAATCTCTCTTTATCCGTAAATGCTACATACGATGGTGTTGTCCTATTTCCCTGTTCATTGGCTATAATCTCAACATTATTGTTTTTCCAACAACCTACACACGAATACGTCGTGCCCAAATCAATTCCTATTGCAACTTTTTCCGTCATCTTTCATATTCATACATTTATTTGTTTAAATTATTTATCAAAACATATTTAAGATAGTATTTGAATTATTACATATGAATAAATTTCTATTACTTTTATTATTATCATATGCAAATAGCATTCAAATAGATAATTGCAATGAAGTTTGGACCGCTGCATCAAATAATTTATATTCTATGAAGTTTTATGCCTGTTTAGAACCTATACAACAAATAGTTTCATCCAATATAATAAATATTACACATAATACTTCAATAACACATAATACTTCAATAACACATAATATTTCAACACAACCAAATATTACTTCCTTCACACCATCAACTTTCTCTCCATCTCCCACATTATCACCATCTCCTGAATCAATTGCACCATCTCCAACATCATTCGCACCGTCTCCTGAATCAATTTCACCGTCACCAACAATATTACAAGAATTAATCAAAGAACAAATAGATATATTCGTTAATAATGTGTCTTTAACAAAAAATATAACAAAAAATATAACAAAAAATATAACAAAAAATACCGAAACATTTGATCCTATTCCAATTATTTTCGCAACTTTAATATTAGCAATAATAATAATTATTTTAATCAATAAAAAACATTTTTGCAAAAAAAATAAAATAAAGGATTCTTCCAAAAATCTCTCCGATATGGTAAGTAAAACTAAACCCGTAAAAAAATTTGTTCAACAACAATCCACAAAAACAAACGAAACTGAAATACAAAAACCAAAAGAACAAAAAAATGAAAAACCCCGATTACCCAAAAGAAAATTACCCCCTTTACCACCACCAGAACACGATATCGAAATGGGTTAATCCTTGAAATATTTACATATTATACATAAACCCAATACCACCAACAACACACCAAACAATACTCTCATATCAAAATCAGGCGAACTATCAAAAAATAAACTTGAAAATAAGTATATAAAAATTATTGATAATGAAACCATAATAGCTGGTAAAGTTACATCGGTTGCTAATTTTGTTGCACGCGTAAAACTAATATTAAAAAGATGAAGAAATAAAGTAATAACCAAAACATATACTAATACTTTTGGCTTACATTTTAAAGGATTTTTACAAGTTTTATCCATTAAAAAATGGATAAAAGCAATTAATCCTACAATCATAGACATGTAAAGCACCAATTCATCTGGTTTAATATTTTCTTTATCTAATATGTATTTTTTCCCCAAATCAATAATACATACTAATACAAATGCCATAATACCATAAAAAAACCAAGGTTTATTAAAATTCATCATATATAATAATTTAAGATTTTAAAATCTTACATTATTTTAACTTTTATTTTGAACCAGAAATATTCGCTGCTTTTATTCTATTTAATCTATCCATTTGACCCACATTCGCTTCCTTACTCGCTTGACGTATCTCACTATTTGGATCCTTTTTTTCAGTAGCTACTGCAGTTGTATCACTTCCTGTTGAAAGCGCGGCTTTATTAGTATATGTTCCCTGTTTTCTATTACTCGACTTTGATGATCCAAACAAATTCATGCTAAAATGAGAATTCATAACACTATCTTTTTTAAGAAAACCAGTATTCTTTAATTTATAAGTATTTTGACGACGTGGATAACTTCTTGGTTTAGCTATTGCTGTATTTCTCGCAGGTGTTGGCATATATACTATTATTATACATTATTTTTTATAAAATAATCATTTTCATATAAAATACCGAACCCTATTAAACCTATTAATAAATAGTAAATTAAATATTTAAATCCTGTTATTTTAGTTATTTTTACAAAATAATCTGAAAAACCAAAGGCTGCTACATATAAAAAAATAAATCCAAACTCTGATGGAAGCATATATATATTATGTTAATTTTATAAATTTTAACATGTTAAATTCTCTCTAATCCATAATTTTATTTTAATATTCTGCGGTATTAAAATATTTTGCAATCCATCATATATATTTTGTTTGTTCTCCTCCTTTTCCTCGTCTTCCAACAAACTCAAACAATTATGAACAACCGACAATATCTTGTTATTATACATTTTTGTCACATTTTCAAATACTTTATCAATATTTATCGCATCTTCAGTAGTTTCTTTAAATAAATCTGGTGATTCCAAACTTAAAATATTAGTATAAAGCGTTAAAGTATGTCTTATCGATATTTTATCCGTATTTTCATATGTTTTTATTAAATTATTCAAGCCTTTTATAGCCGACAACATTATCTTTTCATATATAACACAACTATCTGGCTTATACCACAAATAATACCTCCTTATCGCTTGGAATAAATAATATAAATCATCCTTATTATCCTTCATATACCACCTCAACATCCCCTGACTCCACGAAGGTTTCTGTAAATATAAAGTATTATCTGATATACTTAACTTCGTTCCTACTGGACAATGTGCTAATAGACTTAATTGTATCATAACTTGTAATGGTTCTAATATCATATCGCTTTTTTCTTTGATATGCACAATAGTATTCATAATAACATTAATAAATATAAAAAAATTATACAATAAACTTAAAGATTTATAAAGAAATTTTATTATTACATGAATTCCATTAATATATCCATCCCTAATATAAAAAATAAAGATTTATTTGAAAAAATAATAGATTTATCTGGTGAAAAACTAATTAAAGTAATAGAATTAGGTATTATCGCTTATGATTCCACTGAAAATCAAAAACAAAGATGGGATAATAGCGATTTTAATAAAAAAATAAAAGAAATAGAACTATCACAAATTAAGAAAGAAAAAGAATTTCTTAATCAATTAGATTCTAAAAATAGAATTATAAAAGAAATGCAGAGAGAATTTTCAGAAAAACAATCCAATTTATATAAACAAATTGAACAAAGCGTAGCTTTAAATTATCAAAGTCAGTTAAACTTCAAAAATGAAACAATACAAAAAATATCTTCCGAATTAAAAGAAGCTCAAAATAACATCAATATATTAAATAACGGTCATAATGATATGGAAAGAAGTCGTCGTAATGAATTAATCAAAGAACATAAAAATGAAATACAACAATTGCGCAACTCTTACGACAAAAAAATAGAACTTTTACAAGATTCTATAATGTCCATCCATAAAATCAATGATAATTCTTCCATAAAAGGACAAATAGGTGAAAACAAAATGAAACAAACACTCACTATGCTGTTTCCTAAAAACGAAATTGAAGATACACATTCTATCCCAGGTAGAGGAGATTTCATCATTTCCTGCAAAAATGATAAGAAAATTCTCATTGATAATAAAGATTATAATACCAATGTCCCAAAAAAAGAAATCGATAAATTTGAAAAAGATATTCGCGATAATGCCGACGTTTTCGGCGGAGTTCTCATATCCAACTCTTCCGGTGTTTGCAAAAAAGATGACTTCCAACTAGATATTATTAATACAAAACCTGTTATCTATATCCATCATACTAATAAAGATGCCAACAAAATTAAATGTGGTATCGATCTCATCGAATCTATCATTTGTGCTGATCATGTTGATTTCCAAGATAAAGAAATAAGCGACAAATTATCAAAGATTTCTTCCGAAATCAAAAGAAAAATTAGCAAAATTAAAAGAGATATGGAAAAACACTCCAAAAATATTATCGAAACTGTGCTAAATATCGAAAATCTCGTCAAAGATGTATTCTTAAATACTCAAACAAAATATTAAACAATATTACCTACAATAATGTAAATATATATTATTTTAAAAATGTAATAATATATATATATATATGGATGTTGAATGTGTAATAAAATTAGTAACAATAGGTGAAGCTGGTAGTGGGAAAACTACATTAATATCAAGTTTTTGTGAACAAGTGAAAACACCATCTTATCAACCGACAATAGGTGTAGAATTTAACGTATTATATTTGAATAGAAATGCAAAAAAATATAAATTACAATTTTGGGATACAGCAGGTCAAGAATGTTTTGCACCAATAGTAAGAAGTTATTATAAAAACATTGCTGGTGTTTTCTATGTTATAGATTTAACCTGTCTAAAATCCATAAAAAAAATAGATTATTGGTTAAAACAGTTTAATACACATCAAAATTGTCCTGCTAAGATGATAGTTATAGGTAATAAATGCAATTCCAGAGAAAGAATTATATCAAAAGAAGAAATGATAGAAAAATTTAGAGAGAAAAATTTGTTATATTTTGAAACATCTGCACGTGAAAATATAAATACAAAGTTACCATTATTTAAAATGATTGATTTTATTAATGATAATTATAATGTAGATAATCATCCAGGTATAAGTAGAGGAATAATTATGGATAATAAATTAAGAGTAAAAAAAAAACATTCTTGTTCATATATTGAAAATGATAAAGAAAATAGTTGCTGCTCTATTAGCTAACTATTGTTGGTAAACAGTGGTTACATAAAAAGAAAATGACCAATCTTTTTTATTTAAATTTATATCCATCCCAAAAGGATTTACTAATCTTATATGAAGTTTTTTCAAATTTATAGGACCAAAGTATACACGCTTTTTATACTCTAAATTTATTTCCTCCACTTGTGTATGCGTATTTCCTGTTTGAACATTTATTTTTGTTAAAATATTTGATGTATTTGGACTCGAATAACGCTCCGATCTTTGATTATTCATAGTTATCTTAATTTGATCCATTGTATATCTTTGCGCAGCCGTTAAATTAGATGATAAATCCCTATTTGCATATTTTTTCCCACAATGTGTATTACTCGGATTCACATATTCTGGATTTGTAAGATCACACGAATCACCCATTGTTGTTCTAACATAGTAATTTGGCATTGTAAAAGCTATTACATTATTCTGAAATGATACTAAATCTTGATTTGGTTTATTATTATTAAAATCATCAACGGATATATACAAATATGTTGGACCAACAATATCTACTGTTGAACTACCTGTTTCTGATGCTCCAGCAGCAAGAATAGAACTGGTTTTTCGAAAACCAAGTAACCATCCCAAATTATAATCTATTTTTCCACCATTTCCTGTTGTTGAACAGAATGGAACACTTAACGAATACCAATCTACCTGAATTGAAGAAGGATCGGTGTTTTTTATAGTTATTTTTCTTGTAATTTCATTGTATGAAAAATCTATTCTATTTGATTTTGAATTTAATTCTGTTACTAACTTAGCTGCAGTATAATTACCATTTGTTATTTCTACATTGCTAATATCTGTATATGTGTAATTACCTGATGCATCCGGGCCTATAGCTTTTTTTTCAATAAAATAATTTGTTCCGTAATCTTTTGAAAAAGCATACCAATCATTTGGTATGTTTGCACTACTGAAAGTCATTTCTAATACATTTTTTATAGGTGGATCTAAATTAACAGTAAAATTAGTTGACGTTTGTGAAATTTTTGTATTGCCTCCATTGGGTTTATTACCATTACAATCTATATTATCTACTATTGAACGAAAACTACTATCGATTACAACTAATCTTTTAAGAGTATTTCTTAAAATAGGATTTTTATAACCTGGTGTTATATTATCAAAAGGTGCTTGATTAACATTTTTTAATCCTGTTATTCGCGTTTCACCCATAATATCTTTATCATATACAGGAACAGTCATCGGTTTTCTACTATTTACTGGTATAGCCTTTCGTGTAATACCGTCTACAGATATTTCTTCATCAAATAAACCTCTAATCGTTTCATCCTTTTTATTTGTTAGAAGTTTATCTTGAATATTATTAAAAAATTTGAGAAAATTTGTTTTTTCTTTATTAAGCTCAACCTCTCTTGCGTTTTCCCAACCCGTTCCCCTTTTCTCTTTTTCTATTTGTTTTTTATATTTGTTTTTAAATTTAGTTTTAAATTCCGTAACTGTTGATACAATTTTTTCATTCGTTAATGGTATTTCACTACCCAAACCTAATATATTAATTAATTCTTCAATATTATATTGCTCTATATCAAATTCAGTCTTAGTCATATATATTTAAATAATATTTAAAATTGATTTTAAATACTCATTTGTATAAAAATATTACATAAAAATAACAAAAAAAGTAAAGAAATGCAAGGAGAAACCAAAACAGCAAGCAAAACAACGAAAAAAACAGCAAGCAAAACAAAACCTTGTGATATATGCTTTGAAAAAAATAAATATCGCAAAATCAATTGTGGATTTTGTGATTTTTATGGTTGTTCTGATTGTGTAAAGCAATTTATCCTGTTTTCAAATGATAATCCAAAATGTCCAAAATGTAACCATATCTGGAACCTTGAATTTTGCACCAATAATCTAACAAAGTCTTTTATGAATAAGGATTATAAAACACATAAAAAAAATCTGCTGTTTGATATTGAAAAAAGTAAAATTCCCAATACCATGAATGAAATCAACAGACTAACTCAAATTGAAGAATATTCACTCAAAATTGAAGAAAAATATAATGAATGGTTAGAAGAAAAGGAAAAATTACAAGTTGTTGTAAAGGATTTAAAAGATTTAAAAATGAAATTACGAGAAATAAAACAAAAAAAAGAAAGAAAAGTATTCAAAAAAAGATGTCCAAGTGAAAATTGTAAAGGATTTTTATCATCCAAATATAAATGTTTATGTTGTAATGTAAAAGTATGTAGCGATTGTTATGAAATTAAATCATATGATGGTGAAGAAACAAAAGAACATGTATGTGATCCTAATAATGTGGCCAGTTATAAAGCCATCAAAGAAGAAACAAAAGGCTGCCCAAAATGTGCTGTTCCTATTTTCAAAATTAGTGGTTGTGACCAAATGTGGTGTGTAGAATGCAAAGTTGCTTTTAGTTGGAAAACGGGTAAAGAAGTAATGGGTGTAATTCATAATCCACATTTTTATGAATGGAAGAAAAATAATAAAGAAGCAACGCGTAATGTTGGCGAAGTATTATGCGGTGGATTACCAGATTTTCATTTAATAAATAGATTTTATATAATGTCTAAGAATACTACTGATTTGAAAGGTTGTTTCGAGAAATTTTCTATAAAAGGTTCTGCCGTAGGAAAAGAATACATTAGTTTGCCTATATTTCATAATTCTATTAAACAAATGTTATTCTTTGAATATATGACATGGTTACATAGACAAATAAGTCATTTCCAACATTTTGAGTTAGACAATTTAAGAAGAAGCGTTAATATTGAAGATGTATCCTTGAAATCAAGAATTAATTATATTCGAGGTGATATTAGTGAAAAGGAATTTAAAACAAATATTATGAAGTATGATAGAAAAAAACAAAAATCAATACAGATTTTACATGTGTATGAAATGTTTTATGTCACAATACTTGAAAGATATAACGATATTTTCCATACTATTAACAAATTATATAACGACAAAAAAGATATATTTCGTGACTATCACTTTCATATGCAAGATGCTCCAGATGAATTTTACGAAATTATTAGAGAATTAGGAAATACAGCATTAAACAAAATATATAATAATTTGGAAAGAATGAATAAAATTCTTAACTATTGTAACAAAGAATTATACAAAATAAGCAAATTATACAACATGACTGTAGGTTTTATTACACAATCTTATTATATTAAAAATGAAAAATATGATAATATTTCATTTTTACCAAGAATAAGAAAAGATGATAGATGGGTTAAACCTCCAGAAAAAGAATGGGCAAAACACGCAGATAAATATATTAATATAGGTTTAGCCAATGAAGATACATTTTATCATCGAATACTTTACAATAAAATAAATATTTATAAAGGGAAAAAATTTAAGTTAGATTTGTTGGATAAATGCTTGGAAATTGATATAAAAGAACCAAAAAATTTTATTAAAGCATTATTAGCACCAAAACATTAATAATGTTTTTATAAAATTGATTGTATAATTTATATTTTTTTTATATACAAATATAAATATGGAATCTCATCTTAAGGATACATATGGTTTCAATAATTTCAGAGAATATCAAAAAGACATTATTCAGGATTTATTAAATGGGGAAAATGTATTTGCTATATTGCCGACAGGTGGTGGTAAATCATTGCTTTATCAATTTCCAGCCACATATACCAAAAAAACAACTGTTGTTATTTCACCACTAATATCTTTAATGAATGACCAAAGTATATACTTAAATTCTAAAAATATTAAAGCTGTTTGTTTAAATTCGGAATCTTCTGTTCCAGTTTCCCAATATACCGATTATCAAATTATTTATACTACTCCAGAATTTATAACATCAAGACAAGTAGCTTTTTCAAGAATCAAAGATTATATTGGTCTATTTGCAGTTGATGAAGCACATTGTATTTCACAATGGAGTCACGATTTTCGCAATAGTTATCAAAAATTAGATATTCTTAGGAAGATTTTTCCAGAAATTCCGTTGCTTGCTGTAACAGCAACTGCTACACCACACGTTTTAAAAGAAATGTATAAGTTTTTATGTGTAAAAGAGGCCAATGAATACTTATTGGGAACACGTAGAACAAATTTATCTATTAAAATTTTACCAAAATATAGATTTGACAGTTGTGTTTTTGAAGAACCTACTATTGTGTATGTTCAAACAAGGAAATTATGCGAAAAATTACATACAGATTTTATAACAAGAGATATTACATCAGCTTGTTATCATGGTGGAATGAATAAAAAAGATAAAATTAGAAGTCATGAAAAATTTATTAAAGGAGAAGTAACGGTTATTGTTGCTACTATTTCTTTTGGTATGGGAATTGATAAATCAGATATTAGACATATTGTTAATTATGGTGTTCCTTCGAATATTGAAAGTTATTATCAAGAAATTGGTCGTGCAGGAAGAGATGGTATTGATAGTAGAGCAACACTTTATTATGATGAAGGTGATTTTAGAACAACAAGCTTTCTTATTTCACAATCGAATGATCCAATACAAATAAAAATAAAAACGGATATGATGAATATTTTTCGACGTTTCCTGAGAGAAAAATATATGTGCAGACAGAAAATAATTGATTATTATTTTGAAACAGGTAAATTTCCTAATGAAAAAGATATAGAACATCTTGAAAAATGCAATATGTGCGACAATTGTCACGATAATAAAAATAAGCAAAATTTGAAGGATATATCTGAAGATGCTCAAAAAATTTTGAATATAATTTTAAATCGCCGCAGAACAAGTAATTTTGATATTGGTATGGGTAAAATTTTAAAGTTGGTGCAGCAAAACACAAGATTTTCCAAAAATAGAATTAGCGAAATAGTTGAATTATTAATAGCGAAGGGTGTTCTTATTAGAATTAAAGCAGGTTATGGGTTTACAATTGGAATAGGAAATACGAATATTAAAAATATATTACCTATTATGGCAAGAATCGATGACGATCCGCCTCCGAATTTGTTTGTTGCAACAGCGACAAACAAATTTAAAAAATTAAAAAGAATTAGAAAAAAAATAGCTATTAAAAATAATATATTGCCTAATGTTTTAATAAATGATAAAGTTCTTCACAATATTCACGATGCTTCGCCTAAAAATATAAGAGATTTATTGAATGTTGACGGAATTTCACAAGAATTTATAACAAACAAAGGCTTGGAATTTATGAAAGAATATACGAAAAAACCAAGAAAACACAATAAAAATCCAAAGGAAACGGTATTTAAATTGTATAAAGAAGGAAAAACAATGAAAGAAATGGCTGAAATAATGGAACTTAAATTACAAACCATTGAACAATATATTCTTGATGTTTTTGAAAATAATGAAGAAGCAGAAATTGATTGCGACTACTTCGATTTAACAGAAGAAATAGAGGAAGAAATAAATAATGCTATAAAAAAAGTAGGTATAGAGAGATTAAGACCTATAAAAGAATTGGTTAATCCAAAAATTACCTATGGTCAAATTAAAATGTGTTTATTAATTAATAAAGTTGAAAATGAATAATATGGAAATTTGTTTTAAAATAAATTTCAAAATAAATTTCAAAACAAATTATTCAAAAATAAAATAATTTCCTTTATTTTATTTTTGTTTATATTATTGGCACCACAAATATGACCTTTTAAAGTTTTACCACATTTTTTACATTTTTTCTTTTCACTACTTATTTCTTGTCTTTTAACACGTTTTTCATTCTTACAAGAGCGTTTATTATGACCTATTTCACCGCATTTACCACATTGTGTCAGTTTTCTTTTTCTTTCTTTATATTCACAAGCTAATCTATTATGTGGTATCTTTGTTACACCATATCCTCTTTTGAAATGTCTGGAACCAGTAAACAAAATTCTCTCCAAATAATCAATTATATTCTTATTTGATTTTATGAGATCATTTCTTTCAATTCTTTTTTTTCCTTTATAGACTATCCTATTATAATTTTCATCAGAATAAATTCTACTTCTGTTATCTTCTTTGAATATATTTCTAATTTTACCAATTCCAGTAATTTCATCAGTATCGTTGTTCATTTCTATAATAATGATACTCTCTTCATATGGAAAATTTTCTATTCTTTTATTCAATCCATATACACAACCTTTATAATTATGTTTTTGTCGCCAAGATTCGTTTTCTTTATATGTTTTAATATCAAAATGAACAACGCCTATGAAAGGTTTTTCCATTTTTTAATATATTTGTAAATTCAAATATATTAAAAATATTCAATTTATATATGTTTGGTGGATCTCTTTTTTTAGTGCGTTTTTTTCAGTTAAATAGTTTTTAATAATTCATATAAAGACAAAATGGCGTTTCCTGTGGCACCTATTTGTTTATTGTATGATACACCAGCGATATCGACGTGTAACCAATCTATTTTTTCGGGAACAAATTCGTTTAAAAACATAGCGGCGTTTATAGTTCCTGAAGGACCTTTTCCAGCATTTTGTATGTCTGCTATGTTTGAATTTAAGTTTTTACGATAATCAGACCATAAAGGCAAAGACCATATTTTTTCATTCATATCTTCACCTATTCTTTCATATTTTTCTATTAGAGATTTTTTGTTTCCTAAGACGACGATAGCTAAATCATTAAAAATCTTACCTGCTTGACCAGTTAAAGTAGCGACGTCAATTAAACAACAGGGGTTGAATTTTTTAGAATAAGATAAAACATCGGCCAAAATAAGCCTACCTTCAGCGTCAGTATTTGAAATTTCGACATTAATACCACTATGACTTCTAATTATATCACCTGGTCTATTCGCCTTTTCATTCAACATATTTTCAACTAAAGGCATGCAGCAAATTACATTTTTTTTTAGATTATTTAAAGCACATAAACGGAGTAGAGCAAAGACGGCTGCTGCACCAGTCATGTCGGTTTTCATATCAGTGAAATCTCCAAATTTTAAATTCATACCACCAGAATCAAAAGTGACACCTTTTCCTAATAAAACAATAGGTTTCTTTTTTTTCAAAGGTAGCCATTTTAATGTTAGCATATAAGGCTCGTTTTCACTACCTTTATTAACAGCTAAAATTAAGTTCATTTTTTCTTTTTTTAATGTAGATTGTTTCATAATATCAAGTTTTAAACCTTTTTCTTTTAATGTTTTTACATATTCTAAGAAATAATCTGAATTCATATTATTAGCAGGTTCATTAACCATATCGCGCATATCATTTATTATTTCACCTTCTTTTATGCTATTTATTACAATTTTTTGAAATTTTTTGATTGCACAGAAAGTTATTTTTTTGGTAGTATAATCAGTTTTTTTATATTTTGAAAAATGATAGTTATGATTTAAAACTCTTAAAACTTGATATCTTATAAAATTTTCTATTGGTGCCAAAATAACATTAACATTAATGATTTTTTTTTCACTTTGTATTGTTTGACATATTTTTTTCAACATAATGTCTAAATCATTTTTTGAACATTTTTTTTCACTAATCTTTGCTATAATAAACATTTTTTTATTTATTAGAAACGTATTCATCTTATTTTTCTCTCCAGAAAAATAATTAGAAAGTCCTTTCGGAAAGGTAAAAGAAAATCTATTCTCTAATAATTTAATATTTTTATTGAAATTAGAACAAGAGAGATAAACATATGTATCCGTTTCTTTATTTATTGAACATGAATAATCATACAACATATAAATATTATTTATATTATATAATTTATATAATTTATATAAATTATATAATATAAATGTTATTTATATATGAATAGATGGTATAAAAATTTAAAAAAATCTAATTTAACACCACCAAGCTGGATTTTTGGAATAGTATGGCCGATCTTATATTTTATGATGTTCATATCTCTTTCTTTAGTATGGAATAACAAAAAATGTTTTCCATATTGTAGTAGTATAACCTATTTTTTTATCCAATTGTTTTTTAATTTAATTTGGACTACTTTGTTTTTTTATTATAGATTACCACTATATGCATTATTTGATATAATTTTAGTAATAATATTCACAGTAATTACATTTAAAAAGTTTATAAAATATAATAAATTTTCTGCATACTTGTTAATACCATATTTATTATGGTTATCTTTTGCGTCTTATTTAAATTTATTTATTGTTTTAAATAATTAAGATTTTATTTATTTACACCAATGAAGATAAATTTTTGTGTATTTGTTTAACTATTTTTCTATACCAAGGTAAAAAAATAGGATAATGTTCTGGTAATTTATCTACACGTATCCATTTTAATTTATCTTTTTCATAAAATCCATCTTTACATATTTTTGTTTTATCTTTTTTATACATTTTTTTAAAATGTTCTCTGAATTTTTTGGGTAATTCTTTATCATAATTAATTTCTACAATAAAAATTGTATAATTTTTTGAAACTATTTTTTTTATTAAATTATTTTGTATTAAATTTTTGATATCCTTTTCTTTACCTAAAAATCCACTTGTTTCTTCCCATCCTTCACGAATAGCAGTCTGTTCCTTTGTTTCATTATTTTCACGATGTCCTCCAAAATCTCTCCAGTCTTCTTTTCCTTTTCTTTTTAGAAATTCTCTGGAGAAAAGTAAATATGAATGTCCATTATTTTCTGCAATGGGTAAAATACCAGCTGCCATATATTTTAAAATTATATTTAATTATTTTTTATGTTTTTTAATTATTTTTTATGTTTTTTAATTATTTTTTATGTTTTTTAATTATTTTTGATTTTACAAATCAAAAATAATTAAAAAACATAAAAAATAATTAAGGTTTGATAAATTGAAATTTAAAAACATTGGTATTAAATATATCTAAAATTGTATCTAAATTCACATTTGTTTCTGTTTTCTTTTTCCAATAAATAAAGACTGGCGCTGCAGGTTTTGTTATTTTAAATACAATTTTTGTTAAATTTCTTATTATAATGTTTTCATTCATAATTATAATAGATCTTTGTAAATATTGTGGTTTTTGATCTCTTAGATTTTTAATGAATTGTCCTATTCTTATAGCAACTTTAATACTTGGTATATTTAAATTTGTTGTATCAAAAATTAAATTATGATATGTTTTAAATGTATTTACACGTAGCCATTCTTTAAAAAAACCATTTAAATTATTTTCTGTTATTTTTCCAGTAAAAATAACCTTTATATTTGGCATACTAGAAAAATCAAATTTAAAAAAACTCATATAATTATTATAACTTTAATTATTTTTAAATTTTTTCGTATTGTTTTTATTATTAATATTATTTGTATTATTATTTTTATTATTTGTATTATTTTTTTGTATTTGCTTCTTTAAATTTTTTATTTCTTTATTTAATGCAATCTGATTCTCTTCCATCTTTATTATTTCTAAATATTTATTCAATCTTATTTCCATACTATTAAAAAAAATATTGAATTCATTTTTTTCTTTATTACTTAAATGTAAGGAAAAAATATTTTTTTTTAATATATTTATTTTTTTATTTAAAATATCACTATTATATTCATTATTTATGAATAAAATATTTTTTAATTCGGTTATTGTATAATTATTGATATTTAAATCAAGATTTAGGTCAGTCATATATAAAAAAGATATTAAATATTTTTTTTATTTATAAAAGATATTTAAAAATTTTAAAAAATATATATATAATAAATGTCGATATATAGTATAGAAGGAAATATTGGGTCGGGTAAATCAACTTTGGTTAAAATGATGAAACAGCAAACATCGTGTGATAATGTTATATTTGTTCAAGAACCTGTTGATATATGGAATACAATAAAAGATGATAATAATGAAACAATATTAGAAAAATATTATAAGGATCAAGAAAAATATGCATTTTCATTTCAAATTATGGCTTATATTTCACGCATTTCTATATTAAGAAAAACAATAAAAAAACATCCAAATGCGATTATTATTACAGAAAGATCTGTTTTGACAGATAGAAATGTCTTTGCAAAAATGCTTTATGACGATAAAAAAATAGAAGAAGTAAATCATAAAATTTATTTACAATGGTTTGATGAGTTTATTGAAGAATTACCTGTTAC
>Ga0181416_1000123_pt1 | contig 19676 bp, 6 predicted proteins | sample 39SPOviralmetaG_FD_130141 | JGI IMG/M metagenome (GOLD analysis project Ga0181416, IMG submission 130141) | Marine viral communities from the oligotrophic San Pedro Time Series (SPOT) site, San Pedro Channel, CA, USA - 39 SPOT_SRF_2013-01-16 | ecosystem: Environmental > Aquatic > Marine > Strait... | reverse complement strand
TACAAATTATAATTTAAATGTTAATGGTGATATTAATACTAACAATTTAGATAAAGACGGGTGTTTAATTGGGAGTGGAAAAATAAGGGAATTAGAATATACTTTTCCATATTTTACTTCCACTCCTAATGTTTCATCTACATATATTACTGGTACATCTTATAAATATATTACTTTTGTATATGATCCTGATAATGATAATGGTAGCAATCAAACAGAATATAGTTTTAATGTATTATCAGATATGCAATGTGATATTTTGATAGTTGGTGGTGGCGGTGCAAGTGGTGCTGGTGGTAGTTCATATGAACCTGGTGGCGGTGGTGCTGGCGGTGTTGTGTACATGGTTGATAAAACTTTTAATGGCAATTACAAGGTATTTGTTGGGAAAGGCGGTGTTAATAGCGATGGTTATTCAAGTAAAATAACTGATTTTGGTGATATATCTATTGGCATTGACAGTATTATCTTAGAAGGTTTAGGTGGTGGTAAAGGCAGAACACACGGAGGTGGGGTAGGAAGTGGAGGTTCAGGTGGCGGTGGAAGTCATGCATCTGGTCCAGGTTCAACAACACAAGGAAATACATTTTGGGATGGAACGGTGTATGTTGCAGGAGGGCATAATGGTGGACCACAAAATCCAGGTGGTCTAAGTGGTAATAATGGTGGTGGTGGTGGTGGCGCGGGCGGGGGTACAACTTCACATGATGGTGGTATTGGCAGACAAGTTGATATAACCGGTACAAATGTATATTATGGCGGTGGCGGAGGTGCATCAGGTGGTGCTGGTGGAGGTGTAGGTGGTTTAGGTGGCGGTGGTAATGGTAGAGGCGGTGGTAGTGAACCAGGTGGTCTAGGAGCAGGACATCCAGGCGAAGATCATACGGGTGGAGGTGGTGGTGCTCCATATGGTCCTGCTAGTAGTACTGCTGCTTCACAAGATGGTGGTTCGGGGATAGTAATAATCAGGTATTTAGATACTGGTGGTTTTACAAATGAACCAACTATAACAAATAATGCTGATAGTGATATATTATTTGGTGATTATAATACTATTATGTTGACATATGATTCGACTAATGACAATGGCAATAATCAAACAAATTATACTTTAAATGTGACTTCTGATATGTCTTGTGAAGTATTAATAGTAGCCGGCGGTGGTGGCGGTGGTATGTCTATGGGTGGCGGTGGTGGCGGCGGCGGAGTTATACATTTAGAAACATTGAATCTTAAAGCTGGCGCAAAAACTATAAGTGTGGGTAATGGAGGAGATTATGCACCAGCAGCTGGCGTCGATGGTCAACCAGGAGATCATCCTTATACTGTTAAGGCTAAGCAAGGCGCTAATTCTATATTTGATACTTATATTGCTATTGGTGGAGGATATGGTGGATCAGTTGCACATACTATCAGACCTGGTGGACCCGGTGGTTCTGGTGGGGGGGGGTCAGGATATAATCCCACTAATAATGTAAATGAATCTGGGGCGGAAACGATCGGACAAGGTTTTAGAGGCGCATATGGACGCCAAAATTATTATAGTGGCGGCGGTGGTGGTGCCGGTGAAATAGGAGGTGGTGGCGAGGATGGTGCCGCTGCTAGACAACGAGGTGGTGATGGTTTACAATTTGATATTTTAGGAACACCATATTATTGGGGTGGTGGTGGTGGCGGCAGTGGTTATTCAACGACAGGTGGTAATGGTGGAAAAGGCGGTGGTGGAGGCGGTGCTGTAAATGAAACATATGGTGGAACTGGCGGTATAAACGATGGTGAACCTGGTGGAGGTGGAAGCATAAATACTCATGCTAACCGACCAGGAGGGCACGCAGGAGAACATACCGGGGGAGGTGGTGGTGGTGGTTCACATCATCAAGGTAATAATAGAGGAGGTAATGGTGGGTCTGGTGTTGTAATTATCAAGTATTCTTCTATATATAAACTAACTACAACCGATAATATTGATTATACTCTGTCTATCATCGATTCTAATAAAACTACCGATGATGTATATAATATTATGTCATTTAAACATATTGATAATATAATTTCTGATATGCATCCTACGTTTAGTCAAGATGCTGCGCATTTGATAGCACATTATAAATTTGATGGCAACTATGAAGATAGTAATCCGCAAAGTACCAAATATCATTTGACTAATGTTGATACAGAATTACTCGTAGATGGTAATATCAAATCTGTTTTAATAGATAATGATGCGGACGAATTATATACGACTGATAATATGCCTGCTATAACAAGTACATCAACATATTCTTGGTGTTGCTGGGTAAAAAGAAATAGGATTGATACGAATGATTATATATTTTCACAAGGGAGTAATTCAAGTGGAAAAGAAATAGGTTTACATTTTTTATCAAATAATAATGTAAGATTTTATAATCACAGCTATAATTTAGATATTACACCACCATTTATTGATACTGCTGTTAAATCTAGTTATAATCATTTTGTATTAACTATAAATAATAATACTATTAAAAGCTATATAAATGGTGTATTTATGGGGTCTAAAAGTGTCTCAGCAAATGTAGATTCAAATAAATTATACATTGGTAAAAGAGCGGGTGCATCTGGATCATTTCGTGGAAATATAGCAGATTTTCGTGTATATGATAAAGAATTATCTGATTCCGAAGTTCTTGAATTATATACATTATATAATGGACAAACACAATATAGCGTTACTTTTCCAGAAGATACAGAATGTGATATTTTAATAGTTGGTGGTGGCGGCGCTGGGGGCGGAGGTTCAGGAGATGGTGGGAATGAAAATGGAGGCGGTGGTGCAGGCGGTGTTTTATATATGGTAACTAAACAATTTACAGGTGAATATAAATTTATTGTTGGAAATGGTGGTATATTATCGGGAGGAGATGGTTCAGATAGTAAAATTATTAAAAATGATCTAGTTGTTAGCCATGATAGTATTCAACTTATTGGTTATGGTGGAGGTGGCGGGGGTTCCGGTAATACAAATACACAAGGTATATATGGTCGCCCTGGTGGATCTGCGGGTGGTGATAATTTAGCAACATATTCTGACAGCTCATATAGTGCAACAGCTACACAAGGTAATACTATATGGAACGGAACATCTTATATAGCAGGAGGATATGTTGGAAATAAAGGCATGACAGGTGGTAGTCATGGTAATACAGGCGGGGGCGGTGGTGGTGCTGGTGGTAGTCCTATCGGTGTTAATAATGGGGGTATTGGTGTTGAAATAGATATTACTGGTGTAGCAAAATATTATGCTGGTGGAGGAGGATCGGCTGGCAGTGGTACCGATGGTATAGGTGGTTTGGGTGGTGGTGGCGATCCAAATGCTTCATCGTCAGATTCTTCATTACCTGAAAACGGTAAACCACATACAGGTGGAGGTGGTGGTGGTGCATACACAGACACAACCTTAAAAAAAAAGGGGGGTAACGGTGGTTCAGGCATAATAATAATACGTTATAAAGCTAAGTTATCTAATCCTATTACTTATAGATTAAAGGAATGGAACTATAATACCCTTAATGCTAATACAAAATTCATGGGTAAAGTTGGAATCGGTACTAATAATCCATCGGGGGACTTTGAAGTAGCAGGTAATATTACAAAATCTTCTATAAATTTCAAAATACAGCACCCTTTAAACGAAAATAAATGGTTGCAACATGGTAGTTTAGAAGGTCCCCGATATGATAATATATATAGAGGTAAAAAAGTAATAAGTGGTGGATATGGCGAGATTAATATAGATACTGATTGTAATACTTCGGGTGGGATGTCAACAGGAACCTTCGCTGCCTTAAATGGTAATCCATTTTTATATCTCAGGAATAATCAAACTTATGATCGTGTTATTGGTGAAATTGATAATGGTATTGTAAAAGTCAATTGTGAAAATACCATCGATGATATAGAAATTGAATGGATGGTTATTGGAGAACGCAAAGACAATGCTGTAAAAAGATTACAAATAACAGATAATCAAGGTAGGTTACTTTGCGAAAGACAATTATAATTATCAATATAAAAACGAGTACATAATTTTATTTTTCTATGAATTTTATAAACTTTTAGAAATTTATACTTTTTTATTAATTATGTACTCATTTTTATATCATGAATTATAAATAAATGAGTTATAATAATTTGCATAGAATATACTTTACAATTTAAAAAACGAGTACATAATCTAAATAATCTCTTGAAATTTTAAAAGTTTATAAAAATCTTAGAAAAATAAAATTATGTACTCATTTTAAAATGTCTTATAAATAGTTGCTCCGCTCGAAAAAACCCATGTTAAAGCACTACTATATGCTAACGGATATGTCGTATCATAACTACCCCATACTTTCATTTGTGTAGATGATATTCTCATAGCATAGTATTTTCTATCTGCTGTCGCATTTGTTTGACTATTATTTAAAGTTATTATATGTATATTACCATCCCTTCTATTTCCTTTTAAGAAATATGTAAAACAATTCTGTAATTGTTCTGCTATTTTATTTGATAATCCAAAAGATTGCCATTGGTTATCTGGCCCCCATGTCTGTATTGTTAATGAAGTTTTTCTATTTTCATATAAATCTATATCATCATTTTGAAACACGGCACTTGTTTGTAAGAATAAATAAGATTCTGTTGTACCCTGACCATATTGTTGTTCAATATTACCTGTAACTATTAAATTATTCGCAATAGTAACATCTGATGCCAAATTATACTTTTTTGCTGTATTATCCCATTCTATGTTTTCACCTGCTTTGGTTTTTAATGTTTCATCTATATCTTGTCCTAATGATTTAGCTAAATATCTTATTATTACTACACCTGAACCGCCGTTACCACCCGCTGCATTACCACCGCCGGCACCACCACTACCTGTATGTTGCCCTCCATCACCTCCTTTTGCATTACCATTATACGTACCATCTTCACCAGCATTTATACCACCTACACCTCCTGTATTTGCGTTGTTTGTATTCATAGTTGCATTGCCCCAATTTCCACCACCACCCCCTCCACCTTTTCCACCATATGCAGTACCCGTGGTATAATTATTATTAAAACCACCAGCACCTCCACCTGCCCAGTAATAATTATTACCATCTATATTATTTTGTATACCATCATTACCATCTGCTGTCGATGAAGATATTGCACCACCAGCACCACCACCTCCACCAGCATAACCATTACCCCCTGTATTTCCCTGACCACCTGTTGTATTGATATTTGCAAATATACCTGTTTTTATTGAAGCTACTACTGCACCTGGTGGTTCTGTATTATTATAGTCGCCACCACCAGATGAACCACCATTATTACCATCATCGGCGTTACTATGAAGATATGCTCCCGAACCACCACCAACTACTTCAATAGTATCTGTTTCATTTGTTATTGAACTATTTTTTCCATCACTACTTTGATCTTCGGCAAATTCTGCAACATTTGCTGTAAATATACCACCTTTACCAACTTTAATAGTATATTCTCCGAACAATTTTATTTGCGTTGTTGTATATGCAACACCACCACCACCTCCTCCTCCACCTGCATCTATACCACCAGCACCACCACCTGCTACTACTAATATATCCGCATTAGTATTTTTAGAGAAATTTAATGTATATTCTGTTTGACCACTTCCATTATCATTAGTAGCATCATAAGTAAACATCATATATTTGTATAATTCACTTCCTGTAACATAACTATCTGTTACTTGTGCTAAGGGTCCTAATGTAATTTGTGGCCCAGAATTAGCTACATAGTAATGTGATGGTATATTTAGTGATTTGCGATATTTATATCTAAGTATTACTATACCTGAACCACCATCGCCACCTTTATAATCAGGACTATAAAATGTTGCACCACCACCTCCACCTCCTGTATTTGCAATTGCTGGATTTGATTTATTACTACTATTATAACCACCACCTCCTCCTCCACCAAAACCACCACGATTATTATATCCTGAACCATCAGATAAATTTATTGAATTTGTATCATTGTCATTGCCAGCACCACCACCTCCCGCAAAGTATACCTTGTTATCTATATGATCACCAATAGTTGTATCAGTTATATTAAATATAGTTTTGAAATCAGAACCATTAACTTCATATTTACCATCACCGCCATGACCACCTAATTTATTGCCTGCAATATTACCATTTATACCTACTTCACTAGCACCACCACCACCACCACCTGCTCCTTGACCCGAACCGGATGTTACCTTACCATCGCCACCAGCAAAACCCCAGCCTCTTCTTAAACCATTAAATAAATATTGTTCTTGTGCTGATGTTCCTGGCGAACCATCTTGATTTTCATATGCTGAACCACCACCAGAACCACCATTTGATCCACTATGTCTCCCTGTATGACCTGTACCGCCACCTCCTCCACCTTTTGCTACATAAGTTTCACTAAATTCTATACTACTATCTTTCCCTGCTACACTTGGCACTGATTGACTAGCTGGTGCACTTGCGCCACCTCCACCAACATTAATAGTTACACCATTATTTAAAGTTATATTTTCTAAAAATACTAAACCACCAGCACCTCCACCACCCGAATTGTCACTACCACCTCCACCACCACCACCTACAAGCAAGATGTCGCATTCAGTACTATTACTAAAATTCAATGTATATTCTGTTTGTCCCGAAGCATTTACATTGCCAGAATCGTAAGTGAAATAAATTGTTTTATATTCCGATTCATCTGATATATCATATGATAATACAGCAGGCGACGATGTAGGAGCTATAATGTTTTCAACTGTTAATTTAATAGGTTCATCACTATTTCCGCTTACAAACAATTCTCCATTTTGATACAAGTTACCCATAAAGTTGATATCATTATATACATCTAGGTTACTAGTAATAGCTACATTGGATGACAAAGTAAACTTATTATTATCTGTATCCCATTCTATGTTTTCTCCTGCTTTGGTTGCCAAAGTAGTATCTATGTTTTGTGTTAGAGTTTTGGTCTTGTATTTTACTATTACGTTATTAGTATTATAATTTGTTGAAATGCCAGTTATTGAATTGTAATTATTTTTTATAAATGTGATTTTTAAATCATTTCCTATTACACCATTGTTTTCCTCTATTTTTACATTTTCACCAACTATATATGGTTCTTCGTAAGTATTTTTATTATAAGTTCCACTTGAAGAACTTGCACCAACCGAAGATACATTTACAAGACTATCTGCTGGACCAATATATACATTAACAGTACCACCCGCATAACTATTACTATATTCAACTTTTATTTTATCATAACCACTCGGCATTGTCATCATAAAATATCCATTTGAAGATCCTGAAATATAAAATCCATTATAAGAATCGTCATAATGAGTTGTGTTAGTACTTGCATTAGGAATAGTGCTAATATAATTTTGAATTGCAGTTAAATCTGTATATGATGAAAAATCGTATATTAATGTATATGAAATACCATCATTTGAACTTTTAACATAATTTGTAGCACTTTGTTCTATTGAACTTTCAGAAGTACCAACTTTTATAGTATAGTTCCCATAAAAGTTATGATTACTATAATTAATATAATTATAATTGTTATCATCTAATAATAATATTTCACATTCACTATATTCTGCGAAACTTAAAGTGTATTCTGTTTGATTATTACCATTATTATTTATTTGGTCGTATTTTAATGAATAATATCTAGTATTATCACTATTTTTAACATCCTTATTATCAACGAATGCATATTTATATATTTTTTCTATTTCATCAATTAATAAAGTTCTATCATATATACGGAAGTCATCATAATATCCTTCATTATAATATGTTGTATCTGGATTACCATCGCCAATTTGAAAGCCGTCTGTGCTAATTGATTTGATATTCTTAGTATTGACACTTCCATTTAATACACTATCTTCATAAAATTTAATATCATATGAATATAAATCAGCTGTATTTGAGTTGTATGTAAATACAAATGTATATAATCTCCATTTATCATCTGTAAAATCTCCATTTAAACTGGATATATATATACTATCCGAACTGGTTCCATTGTAGCTTACTATTACTAGTTGTGTATCACTTTTAATATAAAATCTTACACCACCGTTATTACTTGATCCATATTTTGATACATCAAACAATATATTCCAAGTACCAGCTATATTATTTGCTTTAAACCAAAATGATATAGTAAAACTCTTGCTTGTTCCAGCAATTAAATCACTAAAATGAAAATTGGGAATCGTTAATGTTGTATTATTTACAAGTGCTGATTTACCAAATACAAAATTACCACTTGTATCAACGAATTGTGCTGATGTATTAGTACTTACTAATGTTCCTATATTATTATCAATGCTATTATTTAAATTACCATCAAACTTATAATGTGCTATTAAATTTGTTGTAACATCGCCATAATTTGCTACTGATGGTTCAGCTATTGATGTATAAAATTGTGGTTGAAACAATGATGTGACATCTTCGAATATCTTCTTTATCTTGTATCTTATTATTACTATACCAGAACCTCCATTTGTTCCACTATCTTGTCCGACACCTTCATTTTCATCATTTTTTCCACCACTTGTGCCACCACCGCCAGTACCATTAATACCTGAACCAAAGACACCCGTATCGCAATCAACAGAAGCCCCACCACCTAAACCACCATATGTTAAATAATTTGTATTTGTAGCATTACCTGTTTTACCAGCACCGCCTCCCGCAAAATATACCCCTTCTTCTACTGATGGTATTGGGCTTTCTGCTGTGCTTGTACCAGATTTATAATACAAATTAACGTAATCTTGTGCTGATCCTACATCTCTTGTTGTTGTTCCAGATTCAATATATTCACCATAAGATATACCAAATAAATCTTTGAATATGTATTCGGAACCACCAATAGTAACTTTATGAAGACCTATACCGCCTTCTCCGCCGTGATCTGCTGTTGAATATGCTTGTGATGTTTGTCCTATACCTCCCGCACCACCTCCTCCACCGCCTTGATCCCCGGATGCTGTTGATGAATTTCCACCCGCATTTCCAAATCCTCTTCCACTATATGTATTTTGGGTTGATGTACCGCCACTTGTAACTTCATTACCACCACCACCTCCGCCAGAACCACCAGAATTACCTGGTCCTGAATAATTATTTGTTGTAATACCATCACCACCGCCTCCTCCACCAACAGCTATATAATTTTCTATACCATCTGTGCCAGTTCCGTCAATTCTTTCTATTGAACTATCAGCACCATTTAAGCCCGCATCTGTTTGTCCTAAACCACCATTACCAATCTTAATAGTATATGTGCTAGACATAGTTATGCCAGGTAAAAATACGAGACCTCCTGCACCACCTCCTCCACCAACGCCATCATCTCCACTAACAGAACCACCTCCACCACCACCACCCCCACCAACTATGATTATATCACAGATAGTATCATTATCAAATGTTATATTATATATAGATTGTTCACTACCATTATCATTAGCCGAATCATATTGAAATGCCATCATTTTATACTCCGTATCGTTAGGTGTACCATATACGGAATTAATACTTGGTGTTGTTGTAGGTTCTATGATTTTATGTACTAATATATTACTTGTTACGCTTGTTACTTCACCACCGCCACTTACAAACAATTCTCCATTTTGATACAAGTTTCCCATAAAGTTGATATCATTATATACATCTAGGTTACTTGTAATAGCTACATTGGATGTTAAAGTGAATTGTTTATTATCAGTATCCCATTCTATGTTTTCTCCTGCTTTGGTCGCCAAAGTAGTATCTATGTCTTGTGTAAGAGTTTTAGCTAGGTATCTTATTATTACTACACCAGAACCGCCATTACCACCTTCACCATAATTGGCACTTCCACCGCCTCCTCCTGAACCAGTATTTTCATCACCATCACCTCCTTGTGATGAACCAGAACCTCCTATACCACCAGCACCACCACCGCCTTTTCCTCCAACTGAGTTTGTTTCTGGTGCGGAAATATTCCATCCACCTCCTCCGCCCCCTGCTGCAAAATATATTAAATTATCTGATTCTAGTTTGCCAGCTAATGAACCAAAATTTGATTTAAAATCAAAGTTTATTTCATTTATGCTAGATAAACCGTTACCACCATTTCCTGGGCTAGCACCCGTTTCTCCTGATGCTCCATCTTCACCAGCAGCCCCGGCACCACCACCACCCGCTCCCTGTCCATTCCCCTCGCTGCCTTCTCCACCATCATTACCCTTACTATATACAGTTCCCGATGAATATGTATCTACATTTGTATTTTTTAAACCTTTGCTTTTTGTTCCTAATCCATTTAACCAAGAATCGCCACCAGCACCGGAACCACCATCTTTTAATGCTGAACCACCATTTGCACCGCCTCCTTCTGCTGTAAGACTATCAAATATACTATCAGCTCCCTTTGTAGGTTCTATACCACCGGATGAAGGGTTTGTTCCTTTTGTTCCACCTTTACCTACTTTAATATTATATGTACCATTTAATGTCGCCTTGTGTATAAAAACAAGCTGTCCTGCTCCACCACCACCTCCATGACCACCACCGCCACCGCCTCCTCCTGCAACTATCAATACATCTGCTTCTGTGTCTTCGCTAAATATTAATTGATAATCAGTTTGATTACTACCATTATCATTTGTTGAATCATATTTGAATAAAGAATATTTATATAAATCTGATATTGGAGAAACATCATTAATGTAATGAGTTACTGGTCCTGATATTAATTCAGGATTTTTAACACTATTATAAAATTTGGGTTGAAAAAATTGTGTAACATCATCTAGAAATCTTATTATTTTATACCTTATTATTATGACTCCCGAACCACCTTTTCCACCGACTGGTTGATTATCACCGCCACCACCACCACCACCACCAGTATTTGCTGTACCTTCTTCTCCTGATGCTGTATGATTGCCGTCCCCTCCTCTACCACCACCACCTCCACCACCCAAACCACCCGCCGAACCCGTTGCTGTACTCCATACACCACCACCGCCTCCTCCTCCGAAATAAACTTCACCTCCTGTATGGTGACCTATTGATGTATTATTAATATTAAAACGACTTTTGAAATTATATTCTGTACCATTTAATGTAGCTTTTTCAATACCTACACCACCGACATTATTATTTCCATAATTTGTTGATGGAGCTGCACCATTCCCCCCGGCTCCACCACCACCAGCACCTCCCCATGGTTTAGATGTTATAGTTTCACCATCATTACCATATTTAACACCTGTAACGCCTTCTAAAACTGGCGTATAGGCATTTGCAGTTCCTCCTGTTACAGGTAAATTTGTATTATTATATCCATCTCCACCACCGCCAGAACCACCATTACCTCCTTTTCCATCACTGTTTTCACCACCCCCGCCTCCACCTTCCGCTATAACTTTATTTATTTCGCTTTTGTATATTTCTGAATCTTTTCCTTTAAAACCACGACCTTGTGTACCGCTTCCCGGTGTCCCTTCAATATCACCACCATTACCTATTTTAAAAGTATATTCACCATTCATTTTTACATCCTTCATAAATATTACTGAGCCAGCACCACCGCCTCCACCATGTGCTTGACTACCACTACCGCCTCCACCAACCATTAATATATCACAATCAACCTCTTGTGGGAAATTAAGTAAATATTCGGTTTGATCGCTTGCATTTGCATTGGTTGAATCGTACGTAAATGATAATATTTTATAGTCATCAAATGTTTCTTCTATGTAATCTGTCAATATATTCGGTGTTGTTGCAGGATCAATAGACTTTTGTATTAGTATATTACTTGTAGTATTCGTCACTCCACCACCGCCACCGGTTTGTTCAACCCATTGTAATCCCGTCGATGTTGAAGATAATACCCTATCATTTGCCGGTAATGCCGGAACATCAAACTCTGTTATTGATGAATATGTAGTACCTGATGTATTCTGATCTATAAATGATAAATTACCTGACCCGTCAGTTGATATAATTTGATTAGCAGTTCCATTAGTATTAGGTAATGTTAAGGTATATGTAGCTGCTTCTGAATGTGGAGGACCTTTAATAGTTACGCCATGAGAGTTCATTTCGCAATTCAATTTTATGGCTCCTGAACCAGTTTCTGCTGAACCTTTAATAGTTATATCATCCGCCGATATAGTACCATCAGTATGTAGATTACCATCTACATGCAATTTAAAGTTAGGATCTGGGTCATTTGTTCCAATACCTATATTTGTATATCCAGAACCAAGATATATTTTTGAGTTATTAACTTGCCAGGCATCAGCTGCGGTATCTTGATCATAGTCTTCTGTTTCATCTCCGAAAATATCAGATGTTTTATATTCAGGGTTGATAGTCCTCGCATATGATAATACGTGATTTAATTTTAACTCTGTTACATACTGATATGAAGTACCATGTAATGAATTAATATACGCCACAGCTGCTTCATCATCCCCATAAGCATCTCTTAATACTTTTGGTAATGTTGATTTTTTTCTTTTTCTAAACTTCATCTTGCCATCACCAGATACAGCAAGCTTATGGTCATCGCCTATCCACAATGAATTATCGCTAATATACATATCGCGAATCTTTCTTTCTGCACTTCCAATATCAACAGAGTCATTTGTTTCGGGTAATATGTTTCTATTTATAGTAATCTCTGTATCCGATGCTTTAAATATATCACTTGCACTAGTAGTATCATATATATGAAGTGGTGTTGTTGGTGTAGTTGTACCAATACCTATATTGCCATCATGAGTCATAGTAAGAGATTGTGTGCTGGTTGTATCAGTCACTTGTAATATATCGTGTAAATCTGTATCATGTGTTATTTTTAGCGATGGGCCATCTGCGCCAGTACTTACTATTTCAAGATTTTCGGTTTGATAAGTATCAGTATTGATAGTTGTAGTAACACCTGTTACATTTAAATTTTTAGCAGTCATATCGCCGGTTATAGATATATTCGCTGGTAATCTAGCATTATTAATAGTTCCTGTTAATTCTGTGGCATCCAAATTAGTTATCCCTGAACCATCTCCTGATATATTTGTCGCGGATATATTTGTCGCAGATATGTTTGCCGGTAATCTATCTTTATTGATAGTTCCTGATGTGATATTACCAGCATCTAATGCTGTTATATTGGTTCCTGTACCTTCTAAGCTCGTAGCTTTGATATTACCAACGACTTCTAATGTTTCTGTTGGATCACTTGTATTTATACCAACATTGCCAGCATTGTAATGTATTTTCGTACCATTTTCTTGCCATAACGTTGTAGTACCTTCGCTTCCACCAGCATATTCTTGACCATTTTTATAAATAGTACCTGTATTTGATAAATATATATTACCAGACAAGTTAATATTACCGCTCACATCTAATAATTGCGATGGTTCATTAGTACCTACACCTATATTTCCTGTTCCTCTTTGAATAGTAAGTCGTTTTTCAGCATCAGATGTATCAGAGATAAAGTATTGATTATTATCAGTTCCATTGCCATTATCATTAACACCAGTTTCCCATATATTGGTGTCTGAGCTCATTATCTAATATTTACTATATAATAAAAATGTTAAGTTAATTTCAAAAATTGATAAGCATATTAATTAATTTTATTTCATCAAAGAAATGGAATACACCAACTACGAACTCCTTATCAACAACGAGAATAGGAAAATTAAAGTTTACAAGTATAAAAAAGAGTTTGATAATAATGTTGCAGAAGTATTTAGGGAGTGCTATAACGACTGGCAAGGAGTAAGCGACGAATCCATCAATCTATTGAAGACACATGTCGCTAAACTTACCGATAATGATATGCAGATTACTGGTTGTGTGTCCGATGACACAATCTCTCTATATAATCGTGATTGTAGCAGGCATTATTATATTAAGTTTGATAGGGATCTAGAAATAGAGCTCTGGTATGTTGAAGGATTATATGCCGAATATCAAATCGCAGATAGCTTTGATATTCTCCTCATGATGCTTTCGTATTAAGTGCAATATTCTATAAAAATTGATATCTGTGTTATTTTATATTTTTTTATGCTTCAAAACGAAAATACATCAAATATTCATAATATAGATTGTGATTGGGATAAATATCCCATGGTTTCTATAAAAGATTATTATTCTAATAATTTTAATGATATTATAATTTCTGAGCATTTAATTGAGATATTATAAAAAATGATTGTGTTTTGTTTTTATTATTTTTATAACAATGATTTTGATTGATAAGAATAAGGTTTATGGTATTATTCTTGGACACGCATTAGGAGATGCTTTGGGTACTCCTGTGGAATTCTTTCCTTATGCGCATTATAATGGTAAATTGGAAACGCCAATTATTAGATATTCAAGAACTTATGGAAAACAGGTTGGTGTCGTTGGACAAGTATCTGATGATACTGAAATGGCTATGATTTTACTGAAAACAATCAACGAAGGTTATACAAAAGAGCGAGCTGTTGTCAATTATATGACCTGGGCTAACAATAAGTTTGATAATTGCAAGGGGCGTTCACCATTTATGGGAAGAAATACTAGAAATCTCTTTGTAGCTCCAAAATCTACTTATGAATTATATCTGAATAGGTTTCGCAAGCATTATCCCGATTTTGAAACTATGGAAGCTTCACAATCCAATGGTGCTTTAATGCGAGCATATGCTCATATATTTGCTGATGATGAAAATATTATTCGCGAAGATGTATTTATTACAAATCCATCAGAACTTGTATATAACGCAGTATATACATATGTACAGGCTATAAAAATGGCTATTGAAAATATTCCAAAGCATATTATTATGGTAAAAATAAGAGAAATGATAAAGTTCGACAAATTATTAATCGCATTTGATGAAGCATCTAGCAATACTTTTAGAAATGTTACTATTAACAAGGGACATATTATTAACGCTTATTATTGCGCATTTTGGGGACTATTTCAATTTGATAATTACAAAGATGCGATAGATGCCATTATTAGTTTGGGGCCCAAAGAAGGAATCCCTGCAATAATATGTGTAAGGGGGAAATGGAAAAAATCAGAAGTTATAGTTGGTGACACTGATACAAATGCGGCGATTGCTGGTGCATTATTAGGAGCATATTATGGTTATGATAAAATTGTTGAAAATGATATTACACGGAAGAATATTGATATTCTATTAAATTGCGATACTACTTGTGGTGATATTGTTAGACCGCCTGATTACAAATTAACAGAACAATTTATTGTAGATTTTATAAAAAATTGATAATATAATATTTATAATATTATTACATCAAGATGTCATCTCAATTCGGTTGGACTGCTGGTGAAAATTACGACGATGTATATTTCTATACAGGAGGATTACAAGAAATGATGAAGGAGTATTTACTTAATCTATCTGATGATCATGAGGAATATGATGTGTATGAAGAAGATAATGATGATGAATTAACAGAAGAAGAAAAACGTTATTACGACGAACTAGCTGATTATTATGACAGCTACTACGACGATTATAATGATTATTAAAGTATAGAAGTAAGTATGAAAACTGAAGATGATATATATTTTTATCAATTTGGATAGTAATATATAGTTATTTATATATTTTTAATATAGTACCATATAATCCAATAATATTGTTATATATTGCTATTTTGTATTCATTACTTAATACCATATATATTATATATAATTATAATGAAAATACATTACTATATTATTATATATTTATTAATATTCTTTTAAAGATTCCACCATTTTTGCTAATATATAATAATAAGGTTAGTCATAATGATAAAATATTTACAACTATTTTTATAATAGTTTATTTAATATTTATTGCATTTACTGGTAAAAATCCAATATGTATTTATAAAAATAATACTGATTTTATAATAAATAAATTATATTAATTCTTTTTAATAAGTAGATTAAATATTATAATAAAAATGGCAGCTTCTTCTGCAGCTTCTGATTTACCACTTCAAGAATATGATCGTGAGAATTTAGAGGATGAGTTTAATAAAGATAAAGAAATATTAGCTGACAAAATAGTATTATCTAATGATGATAATGAAGTTACTGATTTAGATTTACAATATATTCATCCAAATGATACTCCTACTCCACCTCCTACTCCTCCTCCTACGCAATCATCACTATCTGAAATTGAAACATATTCAGCTATAGATCTCGTTGGGCGTTCATTTATAAACTGGGATTCTAAGAGCAAAATTAGTGATTTTTATGTACGTGGAGCAAAACATAGAGATTATGATAAAATACTAAGTGATAATATAAATGCACAGGAAGTGCAAATACGCTGGCGGACACTTATAGGATTAATATATTTTATTATAAATTCTAATATACCTTTTCAAGATTTTTTTGATAGCATATCTGATGCTGATAATAAATTATATATTAGTGAATTTTTATATAAACTTGCATTATATAAAGATAATAATGACATGATGACAAAAGTACCAGGACATATTTTTCAGGGAATTAGTGATAGTGATTCTAATAGATTTGATTTGTATTATGAAGAAGTTAAAAAACTATTTTTTCCAGATTCACGTAGTGCAGCAGGAAAAAGTAGATTTCGCGAAAGTAAAACAATACGAACAGATATTCATGGCAATTCTATAGATATTCGTTTTGATTTTAATTATTCACACGATAATAGAGTATCTTTTGTAGTTGAAGATTTTAGCGGACAAAATATATTTAAAATAAACATAGTAGTTAAAATTGAAAATAATAGCATAATTATTAAAATTGTAAAAGAATTAATGCATAATGTTTATCATATGTCCCAATTTTTTGTATTTAGAGCAAGTCGAGGACGTGATCCTGGATGTATTGAAGTGCCTAATTTGCATTTAACAAGCGATATTCCTGGACTTTCACCTGATCTAAAAAAAAAGCAAAGAATTGCCATATCACTAACTCCTGATATTGAATTATTCTCTAATCCAGATATAACTATGAAATTAATATTTTATAGTTTAGGTTTGATGTCTGATTATGGTATAAATAGAGGAGAACTGCGGTTTCCTAATAGCAGTGGCGAACATACATATAAAATAGATTTTTCAAAATTAACTAATTCAAATGCGTTAGATTTAGTTCGTGCAATGATGTTGGCTCCTGATAGCACTCGTAAAGGATTTGAAGATGTTTTATTGTTATTTGCTTCTAATAAAAGTCTTAGTAATGATAAAGACCGCCGAGCGTATACTAAGAAAGATGGTGTGAAAGACTTAACTCAATCAGATGAAAACCAAACAGAAGTATTATCTGAAGTAATAGCACGATTGAAGGAGCACCAGCTTATAAATACTAAAAAAAAGGTAAGGAAGCATGTCGATGCTATGCGTATTGTAGAATATTTAAAAAAAATTACATCCAAAAAGCAAAAGCGAGCAAAAGCTGCTAGATCTGATACTGCTGATACCTCTGGTGTTGGTGCTAGATCTGATGCTGCTGATACCTCTGGTGTTGCTGCTAGATCTGATGCTGCTGATACCTCTGGTGTTGGTGCTAGATCTGATGCTGCTGATACCTCTGGTGTTGCTGGTACATCTGATATTGCTAGTGAAAGTTCAAAACACAATGGTGGTAAAAAACATAATAATGAATTATATAAGAAGGTTTATACTAAAGTTATAAATGATAAAAATAAAAATATATACAAAAAAGCTAATGATAGAAAAGAGTATATTTGCTACAACAAAGAATATATGACTATTAAAGAATATAAAAAATTATTAAACAACAAATTAGTAAAGAAGACTGAAAAGAAGCCAGTTAAAAAGGTTGAAAAGAAGACTGAAAAGAAGCCAGTTAAAAAGGTAGTAAAGAAGACTGAAAAGAAGCCAGTTAAAAAGGTTGAAAAGAAGACTGAAAAGAAGCCAGTTAAAAAGGTTGAAAAGAAGACTGAAAAGAAGTCAGTTAAAAAGGTTGAAAAGAAGCCAGTTAAAAAGGTTGAAAAGAAGACTAAGAAATTATAATTTATTTACATAAATATGTATAATATACAATATATATAGCATAATGCAGTTAAAGTTTATCATAAATATTATGCTTATACGTTTGTATTTTATTAGTTTATTTTTAGGATTTTTAGAATAAAATGGTATATGAATATCGTTTACTATATTTTCTTTGTAACAATAGCTTTCTTTAATTAAATCTGATATAGAACTAGTATGAACTATTAGACCTTTAATATTATTTTTATTTTTTTTGATATTTATTACATAACTATCTAGTAATGTTCTAAAAAAACCTGATAGATGTTTCTGAGATATTATAGAGTTATATGCTTTGCATTGAACAAGGTAAATTATATCTTCGTTTGTTTTAAATATAATATCTATACCAGTATCGAGCAAAACATTATAATTTCTATAATATTTATTCGTTTTATATTTATCTTTAACAGAAATAAGGTCATTGCTTAGAATTATTCCTGAATTAATTAATAAATGGTCTGGAACGTCTTTCCATAAATATATCTCATCAATATCAAAGTAATCGTGCAATTTTTTTAATACATATTTTTCATATTGAAAACCCTTGATACAATTATAATCGATATACTTTATATGTTGTATATAATCATAATTTATCATGATAGACAAATTAATATAGTTAATATATATTTAAGTGTATTAATTAAAAATGAGTACATAATTTTATAAAAATGTAAAATTTATAAAAGTTTTTAAAAATTATAAAAAAATAAAATTATGTACTCAAAATTTAAATTTAAGTAGCATGTTTCTTTTTGGTTTAGCTTTAGCTTCTACTTTTGGTTTTTTGGCTTCTACTTTTGGTTTTGTTTCTTTAGCTTCTACTTTTGGTTTTTTGGCTTCTGCGTTTGGTTTTTTGGCTTCTACTTTTGGTTTTTTGGCTTCGGTTTTAGCTATTTTTGTTTCTTTAGCTTCTACTTTTGGCTTTGTTTCTTTAGCTTCTACTTTTGGTTTTTTGGCTTCTACTTTTGGCTTTGTTTCTTTAGTTGTTTTTGGTTTTGTTTCTTTGGTTGTTTTAGGTTTTGTTTCTTTAGTTGTTTTAGGTTTTGTTTCTTTAGTTGTTTTAGCTGCTATTGGCTTTGTTTCTTTAGTTGTTTTAGGTTTTGTTTCTTTAGTTGTTTTAGCTGCTATTGGCTTTGTTTCTTTAGTTGTTTTAGGTTTTGTTTCTTTGACTACTTTTGGTTTTGTTTCTTTGGCTACTTTTAGTTTTGTTTCTTTGACTTCTACTTTTAGTTTTGTTTCTTTGGCTGCTTTTGGTTTTGTTTCTTTTGCTTCTACTTTTAGTTTTGTTTCTTTGGCTGCTTTTGGTTTTGTTTCTTTAACTGCTTTAGCTGCTTTAGGCTTTGTTTCTTTAACTGCTTTAGCTGCTTTTGGCTTTGTTTCTTTTGCTTCTACTTTTAGTTTTGTTTCTTTGGCTGCTTTTGGTTTTGTTTCTTTAACTGCTTTAGCTGCTTTAGGCTTTGTTTCTTTAACTGCTTTAGCTGCTTTAGGCTTT
>Ga0181416_1000119_pt1 | contig 19944 bp, 19 predicted proteins | sample 39SPOviralmetaG_FD_130141 | JGI IMG/M metagenome (GOLD analysis project Ga0181416, IMG submission 130141) | Marine viral communities from the oligotrophic San Pedro Time Series (SPOT) site, San Pedro Channel, CA, USA - 39 SPOT_SRF_2013-01-16 | ecosystem: Environmental > Aquatic > Marine > Strait... | reverse complement strand
TATCACAGAACTTAGCTAGACAGACACGATTGCTGTACAAGACTAAAATGGAATCTTGTAATAAGTGTGGTGGCTCTGGTTATTTCTATGCTATGAAGAAAGACGGCACTATAGGTAAGCAGAGAAGAATATGTAAAGCCTGTAGAGGCAAAGGTGTGGTGTACATCAGGCAGAAAGAGATAGCTGGTTTTAAGATGAATGTTAATAGTGTAGATGACATTACAGTGCATGGATTTAAAACTGATAAACATATGATTGACAAACTGGTTTCATCCGCAAATTCTCAACAAAAAATTTTCGTGGAATCTTACAGTCGCTATAATGCTATCAAAACATACTTGAAAACTTTTATAGATGGTATTGAGAGAGCAATGGATGGTAAAGATAAGATACATCCACAGTATATGCAATGTGTCACGTCAACTGGTAGACTATCTTCTAGGAATCCAAACTTTCAAAATATGCCAAGAGGTGGTACATTTCCTGTGCGTAAAGTGGTGGTGAGTAGATGGCACGGTGGTCACATTATGGAAGGTGATTACTCACAGCTTGAGTTTCGTGTGGCAGGTTTCTTAGCCAAAGATAAGAAGGTGTATGAGGACGTGGGTAATGATGTAGATGTTCACGCCTATACAGCATCCATACTAGGAGTGTCTAGACAGGATGCTAAAGCAGATACGTTCAAGCCTTTATACGGAGGGTTGATGGGTACGCCAAAGCAAGTCGAGTATTACAGGGCATTTAAAAATAAATATCAAGGTGTTACCAAGTGGCACGAAGACTTGTGCAACGAGGCTGTGACTGAACAGCAAATCACTTTGCCAAATGGACGACATTTTTCATTTGAAAATACATATAGGTTGCGTCATGGCGGTGTTACCAACTCTACTTCAATAAAAAATTATCCTGTACAAGGCTTTGCTACAGCGGATTTGCTACCTATCGCATTAGTTTATTTAAAAAACATGTTGACAATAAATAAAATGAAGACTATAATTTGCAATACAGTACATGATTCCATCGTACTTGACGTTTATCCCTCTGAGAAGGAGCTAGCGATAGACGCTTTGAAGACAGCAATGCTATCCATAAAGTCTGAATGTATACGAAGGTATAATATCGAGTATGATATGCCTATTGGAATCGAAATAAAAATTGGTAATAACTGGTTAGACATGAAAGGAGTGTTAAACATATGAACCAAACAACTATGGAGACTAAGTTGCCTGAGAAGATATCAACAGCATCTATTGAAGAGATGATGAAGATGACTGGACAGGCAGCAGACATGCCAGCAACAACAAGCAAGGGGTTGGCAAGACTATCAATAAATCACGCATCTGAGGATGAAGAAGGGAATGCTCTACCTCGTGGACATTTCTCTTTGATTACAGACGATGGTATATTCTACGGTGAGAAGGCAATGATCAGACCGTTTATGAGAACGTACTCATACTCAGTCTGGGATAATGAAGAGAGCACTTTCTCATCTATGACTGTACAGGCACCATCTTTCAACAGTGAGTTTTACGACACTGAAGGAGGATTGAAGTGTGGTCGATTAGATGCGAGTGAGCTGGAGTCTTTACCAAAGGACAGCCCTGAGTGGGTGTTACAGAAGAGTGTAAAGTGTAACCAGAATATCTATGGTGTTGTGACACTAGAGAATGCTGTAGATAAAAAGGGTAAAGCTACAGAGAAGAAAGAAATTCCCTGCGTGTGGTACGCAAAGGGTGCGAACTTCGTTCCGACAAGCGACTGTCTAAAAAGCCTGCATAAACAAAAACAACCTATGTGGTTGACTACTATCGGGCTGTCTTCTGTACGAAAAAAGAAAGGTGGGAACATCTATTTTCAAGCAGAGCTAACGCCTCGTGGGCAGATAGCTGACTGGACTGAAGGGGATGATAAGTTAATGCATGAATTTATGGAAACTGTGAAGGGTTACAATGAGTCAATCATGAAGAAACATGAAGAAGCTCGTGGTGATAAAGAGAGCTTCGACACAGTTGTAAATGAATAGTGCAATCATCCAAAAGGTACAGGGTTTTCTCAGTAAGGTCTCGAAAGAGGGCGTTGAGCTAGACCCTAAACTTGTAGACGAGTTTAAAGAGGCGTGTGTAGCTTCCATTCATAAGCAATTCAATCCTTCCTCTGATGAATGGAGGCCTCGCATGTCCTCTTTAGGCCGTCCACTTTGCCAACAGAAAATGGAAAGAGATGGTGTCGAGAAAGCCATTGAGTATAATGCTATTCTTAGATTTATATTCGGTGATATGGTCGAGGCTATCTCAATCCTGATTCTGAAATCGGCAGGTGTAAATGTAGAAGAAGAACAGCAACGAGTAAAGTTAAAACTTGGTAAGAATCAAGTGAATGGTACATTAGATATAATTATAGATGGAAAAGTGTGGGACATCAAATCAGCAAGTCCGTATGCTTTTGATCATAAGTTTGGTGAGATGGGAGGATATAAGAAAATTAAAAGTGATGATGTATTTGGTTATATCACACAAGGTTACCTGTACAGCGAATCTGTAGGTAAGGAGTTTGGTGGGTGGATAGTTATAAACAAAGCAAGTGGTGAGTGGACTGTCTGTGAAGCACCGATTGTACAGGATGAAGATAGGAAAGAGTTTCTACAACTTGCACGTAAGAATTTAAATGCTTTGGTAAATGGTGAGAAGTTCAAACGCTGTTTTTCAGATACGGCAGAGACATACAAAGATGAATACAAACAAGAGAAGAAAACAGGAAACAGATTACTGCCTAGCATCTGTGGTTTCTGTGATTTCAAAAGAAAGTGTTGGCCTGACTCTATCATGCATAAGAAAGTAGGCTCTACAGCAAAGTATCCAAAGACTGTTTGGTATAGTAAACTTACAAGAAGAGAAATATAGATGCCTTTGTATTTTCAAACTAATATAAACATGAGTGATATATTTATGAATGATAGAGTATACTTTGCCTATCCAGAATCAGAAGATCAAATAGCAGGGCCTGAGATAGTAAGAGAGGTACGAAACAATAGTAAAAGCATACCTATTTGTATTAGAAAATCTTACGTTATGGTAGATGAAAAGTACGGCAGTATGTACACTGGGTTTTGGTCGGATATGCAGTTTGAAGAGAAGATAAGATTGTTTAGAAAGGACTTAGCTGTTATGAAATCTTTATTAGATAGAGGTGCATTGGTATGTTTTTTCATAGGCAACTGGACGGATGTGTTGCATGAGATGGAGAAGAAGTCACCTAAACTTATGGGAGCTATGCGAGACGAAACATCAGAGATATTTGACATGTACCCACCGAAGGATATACGAACATTATGAGTATGAAGTCACACGGATTTAGATCGAACTTTGAGTTGACTGTAGCACAGCAACTGGTTAAGCATAAGATAAAGTATAAATATGAAAGCTGTTCTTTATCCTACATTAGAAAATGTACATACACACCCGATTTTTTTCTACAAGATTATGGTTTTTTTATAGAAGTAAAAGGGCAGTTTACAGCACCAGATAGAGGTAAGCATTTGATAATTAAGAAACAGCAACCAGAATTAGACATACGGTTTTTGTTTCTCAATGCTAATTCAAAGCTGTACAAAGGTTCTAAAACAACGTATGGTGGTTGGTGTGATAGATATGACATCAAGTGGTGTGATAAATTTTTACCAAAGGAGTGGCTAGATGTCTGATAACAGAGAAATATTTAAAGAGTTTGGAAAGGTAATACCTAAAGGTTCTTATGTGATTATCATACGAGACCAGCCTAATGGTGCTACAGATTTTATGTGTTACGATAGCACAGATAATAAAGAAGTTACAGATGGCTATACAGTCATGAGAGGAATTACAGCATCCATTTTAAATGAACCAGAATATTTATTAGAGAGAGGTCAAATTGCAATATATAGAGACACAAAGATTAGTAAGCCAGATGTGGAACAGCCATTCGTTCTTGAACAGGATGATGAAGAAGATGATAATGTTATTCAGTTCGAGTTTCAACCGGAGAAACCTGATGGCGAGTGAACCTAAAAGTATGGATGAAGCTATCAGACAGACTGTGCAGCAGAAAGAGTTTAAGAAAACAAATTTAGAGAAGCAAGCTAAGATGGCTACGAATAGACAGGTGGGTGGTAGTCACTATAAAGATTGTAAGATACAGCCTATTGATTACATCATGGAAAACAACTTGACTTTTTGTGAAGGTAATGCTTTAAAGTATATTACTAGGCATAGGAGAAAAGGTGATGGTGCAAAAGATATACACAAAGCAATACACTATTTAGAAATGATTTTGGAGATGGAATATGGCGAAGAGTAATTTTTTACCAACAGAGTATCAGTCGTTTATACACATGTCACGATACTCAAGATGGAAACCTGAAGAGGGTAGAAGGGAGACGTGGTCTGAGACTGTACAAAGATTGATTAATTTCTTTGCAGATCATGTGGACAGGAACATAGGTGTGAAGTTTGAGAATAGCACATGGGATAGAATAGAGAATGCTATACTCACAACATCTGTCATGCCTTCTATGAGAGCATTGATGACTGCTGGTGAGGCACTGCGTAGAGAAAACATAGCTGGATATAACTGTTCGTATATACCTGTGGACAGCCCTCGTTCTTTTGATGAAGTGCTGTACATACTAATGAATGGCACAGGTGTAGGTTTCTCTGTTGAAAGACAGTACGTAGATAAGTTACCTACCATACCAGATAGAGAGTTTGAACATACAGAAGATGTTATATCAGTGGCTGATTCCAAAGAAGGATGGGCTAGAGCATTTAGAGATTTGATATCTTACCTGTACACAAATAGAATACCAAAGATAAATGTAACCAAGGTAAGACCTACCGGACAGCGATTGAAAACATTTGGTGGTAGAGCCAGTGGCCCACAACCGTTAGTAAACTTGTTTGACTTTACTATAGAAAAGTTTAGAAGTGCCAAGGGCAGAAAGTTAAATGCCATGGAGTGTCATGATATTGTTTGTAAGACGGGAGAGGTTGTAGTTGTTGGTGGTGTTCGTAGATCAGCTCTCATATCTCTATCTAATTTATCAGACCAGAGATTACGAATGGCTAAGTCTGGTGCATGGTGGGATACCAATCCGGAGAGAGCACTTGCTAACAACTCTGTAGCCTACACAGAAAAACCTGACGCTGGTATTTTTATGAAAGAGTGGCTGTCTTTGTATGAAAGTAAATCTGGTGAGAGAGGTATCTTTAACAGAGTGTCTGCACAGGAAAAGGCAGGACAGAATGGTAGACGTAGAGCAGATTATGATTTTGGTACGAACCCTTGTTCAGAGATCATACTCAGACCTAATCAGTTCTGTAACCTGACGGAGGTAGTTTGCAGACCTACAGACAGCATGGCTACGTTGTTAGATAAGGTAGAACATGCTACTATACTTGGTACTATACAGGCAACACTTACAAACTTTGGTTACTTGCGTAAGAGATGGCAGGATAATACAGAAGAAGAGAGACTGCTTGGTGTGTCACTCACAAGTATTATGGATAGTCCTCTATTAAATAAGAATGATTCTAAACTAGCAGATAGACTGAACAAGCTGAGAGAGAAGGCTGTCGCTGTAAACAAAGAGTGGTCAAGCACACTTGGTATACCACAGTCTACAGCAATCACCTGTGTAAAACCTTCCGGTACAGTCAGTCAGTTAGTAGATAGTGCTAGTGGTATACACGCTAGACACAATCCTTATTACATAAGAACAGTAAGAGGAGATAACAAAGACCCACTTACAGAGTTTATGAAGTCACAAGGCATACCGAATGAGCCTGACGTGATGAAACCTGAACATACTACGGTGTTTGCGTTTCCTATGAAGACAGCAAAAGATGCTGTGTTTAGAACTAGCATGTCTGCAATAGAACAGTTAGAGATGTGGAAAACCTACGCTGTCCATTGGTGTGAACACAAACCGTCTGTAACTATATCAGTCAAAGAACAGGAATGGGTAAACGTAGGTAACTGGTGTTGGGATAACTTTGATTACTTATCAGGTGTGTCCTTCCTACCATTCTCAGATCACACGTATAAACAAGCACCGTATCAAGATATTGATGAGGAGCAGTATAAGAAATTACACAGTGAGATGCCTAAGAACATAGACTGGGGTAAGTTACAAGACTTTGAAAAAGAAGATAACACGAAAGGGACACAGGAACTAGCCTGTACAGCTGGTGTCTGTGAGTTGGTGGATATATGATGAGTAAAGACGCACTGTTACAACTGATGGTCATCACCATGGAAGAATGTGGTGAGTTAGTGCAAGCATGTAGTAAGGCTATCAGGAAAGATAACCATAGAGAAAATCAATTGCTTAAAGAAGAGATAGGGGATGTTTACGCTATGTTACAACTGTTGGTGAAGTTCGACATTGTCAGTTGGGAAGAGCTCGATGAGAGAGTGAAGGTGAAAAACAAGAAACTATCGAAGTGGAGTGAATTGATAGATGAAGAAGAAATCTAAAGAAGCGTTGCTGTTCAGATTCTCTGTGTTGTTGAATGCAGAGGGCAGGATAGTCATAGAAGAAGATAACATAGACCCTGAACTATTTGAAGAGGCTATGGATGATTGGAATCCGGACTACCCAAATACAGCAATGATTGTTGCCATGATTAAAATGCTCACGGCAGCAGCCATTGAATTACAAAGAGATATTAATAAGACTATACACTAGGTGTATCGTACTTTACGAACCCCACCACCTCTAGCATAGTTTTTTACATATCCACCACCGTACATCTTATCGTCAGACTTGACCTTTACTTCAACTGGTCGCTGTACAGCAGGTTTCATTGCCATTGCATCTGTCATGGGTGTAGGTACTCTAGCACTCATGTCTGATCTGCCCATGTTTTTGTTTTCTTCTTTCATTGTTTCTCCTTTTTTTTATGGTGTGAATGGTTGAGACTGTGCTTGATATTCTGCAAACGCTGCTTCAAATATATCTTGCATAGTTAAATCTTTATTTATTCCGGGCCCTTGCTTTAGTTTTTCTACAAATCTTTTTCCTATATCTTGTATGTATTTATTTCTGTTGTATAGTATGTAATTATTTTCTACCATTGCATCACTTCTAAAAGTTAATTTTTGATCCTCTATAGGTTCTGCAGGAAATAAAAACTCTGGTCTTTTTTGAGGGTTCATTTCAAACAGAACATTTAACATTCGTCTGTAAGGGTCTTGTGCTGCAAGATACTCTCTGTTACCTTCCTCTAATTCTGATAATCCTCTTACTATATCTGCGTAAAATGCTTCTAAATATTTAGGACTTACTTCTGCAGAAAACTTTGTTTCTCCTGTTGCTAACATTTTAGCTAAAGGCCCTGATAATTCTGCATCAGAATTTAATAAAGCATACGCAATATCTAAATTTTGTCCATTAGCAAAAGCTAATAAACCTTCACTTAATGCGTAATGGTAAGATGCTCTATTAGATGCTATAGCCCACAGTCTTGATTGTAACATAGGAATGCTTAATGTAACTCCTCTAGCAAACTTACCACTTTTAATTGATTTAGTAGCTACTTCATCAGCGTCTATAAAAGATGCTAATTTAACTATTAATTTAAAATGTTCTAATGTTGCTGCATCTTCACCAAAATATTCTTCTAATGTTTTACCGTACTCTTCTAAGTCGTCTACCATACCCATTCCGTCTAATTCTTTTTGAGGAGCTATAAACATTTCTTGTTCATCTCTAGAATTTCTAGGTTTTACTTTTGTTTTTTTAATTTCTTTTAATTTTACTCCGTTTTTTAAAGAAAATTCTTTTGCTTTCTGTTGGTCGGTAGTGTTTTCATATACTATTTTTCCTTTAGCAGTTCCAATAGTTCTTCTTTGTATCAATGCTTTTATTAACATTCTTTTTACTGTTTTATCCCAAGTCGCTTGATTCATGCCTCCTCTTATGGCTGCTTCTCTAGCGTCCATCATGGCTTTTTTATTAGTCATTGCATATTGAAAAAAGTTTTCAGCATCTGATAAATTTTGAAACTGTCCTGATCTAGTTTCTAAAGCTCGTATAACTGTATTTTGTTGCTGTTTAAATTCAGCAGCTCTTGCAAATCTACCATCAATTATTTTTTGTGATAATATCATAGTCTCATTCCAAGCCTCAGCTATTTTTTCATTACCATTTACCCATTCATTTAATTGATCTATATGTCTGTGCCTACCTATTCTCATTTGACCATTCGTTGCTTTTTCAAATTGACTTAACAATCTTAAAAACTTTTTATTTTCTCTAGAACCTATTTCTCCGGGCATGTCTCCTATTTCTACTTCTTTACCTATTCTTTTCCATGCTTCAATGTCAGTATTTTTAGTAGACAATATGGTGTTGTTTATTTTTGTCCCTCCTTGAGCCACAGCTTCATCTAACATTCCTGCCACTTTAGCAGCTGCCCATTTTTCATAATTGTCTAAAAACGCTTTATACCCGGGGTGTCCTACAGAACCATTTACAATAGATTCATAAACTGTTTCTCTTATTCCTGCTTCTGTTGTAACTTCAGACCCTTGCCCAAACATTATTCTTAATTCTTTTTCCATATCTTCTGGATTTATATTTTCAAATATCCAATCAAATAATTTTTCATCTTTAGGACTAATTTTAAAACTGGTAACTACTTTTGGTACCGCTACGTCTAGTCCTGTTACAGAATCTATTTCATCGTAACCACTTCTAAGTAACTCTGCTCTTTCTTCAGCCGCTTCTCCTTTAAATTCAGGCCCTGTGTACTCTCCTTGTATCTTATCTAAATGTGCAAGTATTTTTGATTGTCTTAATTTATTAGATACATTTGTTTTGTAATTAGTATCTAATTTTCTTAAATCATTTGCCTGTTTAAGATTTCCATTTTTTTCTAATTTCTTTAAATATAACTCTTTTTGTTTAGCTAAAGCCTCTGCAGCTCCTTGCAATTGATTTCTTTTATCTAAATCTAAATTTTCTTTTCTAAGTGCTTTTCTAACAGTTCTTTCTAGAGAGGCTAAATGTTTATAGTTTCCGTTTATTGAAAAATCTCTATCTGGTAACATTTCTTTTAAATTTTCTAATTCATCAAGAGCTGTTATGTTTCCTAAATCACCTTCTCCAGTAAGTTCATACACTAAACTTTCTTTAGTTTCTTTTATGTAAGCACCTAAAGATTTAGCCTCTGTTACTTCTGCCGATTTTGCAGATTCATAAGCTGTTTTGTATGCTTCTTTTAAACGTAAAGACAATATATCTTTACTTATTTCATTAACTTTACTTTTTACTTCTGGTATAGTATCTAAACCTCCTCCTGCTCTAATCTGTTTATTAATGCTTACTAACACATTGGCTATATCAACAGTTTCAAAACCTTCAGGTATAGAACTAATAACAGAATCATACATATGACTGTAGTGTAATTTAAAATGTTGATAGATGTTATTAACTATGTTCAAACCATTCTTTTGGCTTTGCCTAGCTATAAACTGAGCAGCGTCTACATTTTTACTTACAAAAGTCATTGTTTTTCCTGTGTCTTTTAACCTACCATCTTTACCATATATTTCCACATTATAAGGTTCAAACTTTGGATTTTTAGGATCACTAACGGATTGTAATTTTTCTCTTTGATTTTTAACACCACCTAAATAATTTAAAGATATACTTTTTCTTAATAAGTTTATATCATTTGTCATTGTTTTTAATCTTTCCAATGAAGAATCATTTTTAAACAAATCGTGTTCTCTAAGCACAGAAGCTAAAAGTTTAGCGTCATCATCTCCTAATTCTATGTTATCTACCATTTCCATAACTTTTAACTTAACAGCCTTGCCTAATATTTCATTTGAAACTTTCATAGATTCTAAATTACTATCGTAGGCTTTTTGCACATGTTCTTTAAGAAGAGTGATAGCGTCATTTGCTTCATCTGTGCTCATAACTTTTAAACTATCTAACTGTTTTCTTAAAACTCCAGATAATTCTTTTCCTTTTTTTGCTGCTACGTCTGCAGCTTTAACAAATTCTTTAACCTGTATTTTACTTTTACCAGTTTTTTCTATGTTTTCTGCTAACTGAGCTCGCATTATATTCAAACCTCTAATTTGAAAAATAGTTCCTAAAGTAGCGTACAGCTCTTCTTCCTCAAACTTAAATTCAGCCGGTGCTTTTCTATTAGCTGCAATAAGTTGTCTTTTAAGTTTAGTGTAAAATTCATAACCTTTATCTATTTCTTGTGCTAATCTAGGATTTACATCTCTTATTTCTTTTATATCTTTTGCTAATTTACTAAACTCTTTTTTCTGTTCATCTCCTATTTTATTATACTGAATTAATTCTTGAGGACTTAAATCTCTTTCAGGCACAAAACCTCCCGGAGCTAATTTGTTAGAAATATAACGCAAAGGCAATCCTGCGTTTGCACCTGTAGCAGTTATTTTATAAAAAGGATATTTAATCCCATCATAAGTTGCTCCTATTATATTACTTTTTGCTATACTTCCACCAATTATATTTCCTATTCCTGCAGATAAAAACTCTAAAGTCATGGCCCCGCCACTTTCATACCATTTCTCTTGATCTAAAATAGATTTGTTACCAGACATCATTCTGTAAATGCCTAAAAATACATTTTCTCCCAACACTTGGTATTTAACATCTTTTAAATATTTTACAGGATTTGTACCATACAAAAACTGTTGTTCTCTAAAAGTTTTTTTAACAAATCTTGTTGCTCCTACATTAAGTTTTCCTGTAGCGTCTGCTAACCGTTCCATATGAAGTTTTCTCATCTCTGTATAAATTTCAGTTCTAGTAGGAGAAACAGGTTTATCTGAAAACTTTCCTTTTGGTGGCTGTTTTAAAACATAAGATGAACCGTCATCTGATAATTTATAACCTAAACTATCTATAGCATCGTTTCTTAAATTCTTTGTGTATATCTGTGCACCTTTTTTAAAAGGAAATAATACACTTAATGTCAAAGCATAGTCCTCTACAAATCTAGGTATGATAGTGTGATACCAATCTGGTGGTCTTCTTAATTTTCTTTCTGTATTGGAGTTTAAAGAATCTACAGTTATAGCACCTATGTTTCTATCTACTCCCATAGTAAACGGTTCACCGGTAGTCCAACCGATGTTTGTATTGACGGTGTACATATTTTGACCATGGCTCATACGCACAGTTTCATCTTCTAAAGTCATATTTGCAACATCAGAGTAAAAATTTAAAAGAGGTTGGTCTCCTCCAAATATACCTAAGATAGTGTCTCCACCCTCTGCCAATGGCTGTCCAAGACCTAGAACTAAACTAGGAGCACCGACAGTAAAAGGTGATTCTCCTATTGTTTTTAAACCTGCCAGCCATTCTAAAGGTAAAGCATTAGCCAAAAACCCATCTGGATTTTTTTCTCTATACTCTTTTAATAATTTATGATTCGTCCAATATTCCTTTCCTAATTGATCTTGAGCAGCTGTTATCATCAAGCCCACGTCTCCGTCTGCAGCAACTAAATCAGTTGTAAAACTTTTTGGAACACCTTCTGCGTCTCTAAATATAGAAGACCCTTCTCTTCTTAATTTATCGTCTATGTGAAAAGCCTTTTTTAATGCTGTTTGTTTATCTGGTGCTGCATAAGAATATACGTTTCCTTCTATATCTTTAAAAAACCAATTGTCTCCTTTTTCTTCTAAATTATCTTCTACAGAGTATTCACTTTTTCTACCCTGCATTATTTTATTGTATCTTTCTTGTGCTTTTTCTTGTGGTGTTTTTCTTTTAAAAGGAGATTCATCAGGTTGATCCGTAACAAGTTTATACTCGTCTTCACCTAAAAAAATAGGTGTTTTACCTGCTCCAGATATTCTTTCTAATAAATTTTTCTTTCCTCCTTTTGTGTCGTAAGGAAAACCTTTAAGCGGAGGAATTGATTTATCTTCTTTAATATCCTGTTGAGGTAGAACATTATCAGTAACTAATTTTTTAAAAATGTCTTTAGCACCCGGAGTTCTACTATCAAAAAAACCAAGCTCAGGTTCTTCTACTGGTGGTCTTTCAGTAGCTTCAGGCATACCCGGCCCCTCTTCTAACTTTATTGTAGGAGTAGCTTTTTCAATAAGATATTTTTCTTCAGTGGTTTCTGGTTCTTTTGTAATATCAATGGGTTCTGTGCTGTCTGGTCTTATATCTACATTTTCAACAAGGAAACCCCCTACTTTTTTAGCACCACTAATCGCTTTATCAACTAATTCACTCATTATGTATTTTTCCTTTTATTATTGATTATCTCTATCTTCAAGTAATTTTTTAAACTCGTCTTGAATCTTTCCTTTTGGAAGGATGTCTGCCAGTTTATCTACGTTTGGATAACCTAAATATTCAGCTAATTCTTTCCATTTAGTTAATGGTTCAGTGGCATTGTTGTCAGAACCAAATTCATAAACAGCTACAAATGCTCCATCATCTCCTCCTTCATTAGCCTTTTCTACAAGAGAACTAAGCCACTGTCCCATAGTAACATCCTGACCAACAACATCTTTAATATTCATTGCTAATTTTTCTTTACGGCTTTCTATATTTACCTGTCCTCCTAAAATACTATCTACGGACAGCATATCTTCAATATTAATTCCTTCTTGTTGTAAACGTCTTTCAGCATTAGGGTTGTTTTGTAATGCAGTGCCCATGTATTTACTAGCCAAACTTCCAAAAACATTTCCAGATTGAGAAGCTATATTATAACTTGTATTTTCTAAAACAGCAGCTGCTTTTAATTCTGAAAGTCTATCGCTTTGAATAGCAGTTTGCCAATATCTATTTACCATTTTAGATCTTGTTAAATCTGTTTCTATTTGATCTAAAATCTTTATAAAGTTATCAGGATTTGTAAAAAAAGATATTGTTAATGCTTTTTGCATAAGTTCAACGTCTTTGTTAGATATGGTTCTACTATCTCCGCCACCTTGTACAGCAGCCGCCATTTCAAAAGCTAGTAAAAAAGTTTGATACTTAACTACAGCAATGGCCTGTGCCTGTGTTAACTTATCAATTTGTGATTGATTTAATCCTGTGCCTTGTAAAGCCTCATTAATACTCATTAAATTTTGAGCTAAATCATTGTTTTGTTTTTTTAATATTGCAGCATCTCCGCTTTTATACGTAGCACTATCTTCATCTCCAGCAAGTCTGTCTATCATGCCTGTTAAGACATTTGCTTTTTCTCCAGTTACCATTTGAGTAAATTGACTCATTTGAGATTTTACACCACTTATAAAAGAAACGGCACTAGCTGCTCCTCCAATTTTTTTTGAGTCTTTTAAAGCAGGATTATCTTGGTACATTTTTTTTATGTCTCTTACTCTGGTTAAAGGTTTATCAATGTTTGAGATAGCTTCTGTAAATTTCTCAATGTTTTTAAAACCCATAACGTCTAAAAAACTTTTTACATCATTTGATATACCTCCTTGATTAACTTCAGTAAGTAATTGAGAATCTCTAAATGCACCTCTCATTATCTGTACTAACATCTTAGGGCTGTCTCTAACTTCTTTAGGAAGGGCATCTATAACGTCAGCAGCTGCTTTAATACGTCCAATATTTGAAGCATTAGCTCTATAGCCCTCTGGAAATAAATTCATCATACTCATTTCTGCTTTTATCTGATCGGATATGCTAAAGTTTACACTTCTATCATCTGTAGTTTTCATCTCTGGGCCATTTATATAATCACTCAATACTTTATCTCTTAAATCTTCCTGTCCTACAGCGTCTGTAATATTAAGATACGCTGCTTTTTTATCTAAAAAATTAACAACGTCTTGGTTAGTTATATTTTCAAGTATTGGTTTGTTATTTTGATCAACACCTTTTACTACTTTCATATCTCTTGTTCTAAGTAAAAACGGTTGTATTTGTCTTTCTTCTCCTAATTCACCTTCTTTTGGTTTTACAACTTCTGAAAAAAACGTCATACCTTCTTTTGGATTGTTCAACCAAGTTTGTGTTTTTGCTAAATCTCTAACAATAACTCTACCAGATGTTCGTTCAGCCTGTGGTTTATAAACTTTATTCCAAAAAGGGCCCGCATCAATTGCAAAATTTAGAGGAGTAACGTAAGAAACACCAGCTTCTGTTTTCTTTACTTGTGTTAAAATACTAGAATGTTCACCTGCCACGTCTGCTATTTTTTGTAAGCTAGTGTAATCGCCCTTATCATTTAAATGCTGTATTATGCTTTTGTTATCTAATTCTGGTCTTGAAAGCGTAGATTGTTTTACGAGATTATTTAAACTTACTTTTTCAAAAGTTTCTCCTCCTTTACTATATATGTCAGGATTAGCTAATTCATATGTATAATCATTTCCATTTACGTTTATAAATGTTTTGTTTAAATCTTTTTTCTTAGCGTCTTCTTGCATTTTTGTTATTCTACTATCATAATCAAACTGTCTCTGTGCAGCAGCATCCTCATTAATCCCGTCAAATACACCTTTTGCAAACCCTGTTAAAAATGACACCATTATATCATACCCTCCCTTTCATCCATTAAAATTTCTTCTTCTTGTACCTCTTCTACATCTTCAGCAGGCATATCCAAAAATCCTTCAGGTTCTGGTGCTGGTCTCTGTGCAGCATCCATTCTTTCTGTAATTACGCTGTATGCCTCTGGGTGTAAATTTCTCATGCTGTCCAACACTTCTTTGTCATTAAGTTGTCCTTCTTGTCCACCTTCAGGATTAAATAATACAAATGGCACTTCTTCATCCATAGCCACCAATATATAATACATAGCAAGTCCGGGTTTTATTAACTCTGCCGTATCAGGAGACCATAAACCTTCAGTAAAACCTGCAAAAGCAGCTGTATTTACCATGTATTCTATAGGCACACCAGATGCCAATATAGAAAGATGTTCTTCTTTTAACTTTCTATCTTGTTCTAGTTTTTCAATTAGAAATACTAAACATTCGTCAGGGTCTGTATACACCCACGGTTTTTCAAATGCTTGCGATCCCGGTCTCATAGTAAGAGATTGACCGGGTATAGGAGTTGAGAAAGGGTCTAAAGATTCTACAGAGCCTTTTTCTGGTGGTGCTCCAGCTATAATACTTTCATCTACATTTTTTGGTTCATATCTCATAATTATTATCCTACGTTATTTTTATTTGCTCCATTGGCCTAGCAGCAGTTATGTCTACTTTTGCTGTGCCGGGTGCTGTTAATGCACTAGAAGGTCTTTTAGCTATGGCAATAGGTGTACCTTTAAAAGCAGGACTACTCAAAGCTGTTAAATTAAAGTTTGCTACCATTTTTGCAGCTCTAGGATTAGTAACAGGACTGATAGCATGTGCAAGTGCCTGAGTCATGTATTTACCTCTCATGTTGTCTGCCTGACCTTTTCTAAACTGTGCTCCTGCAGATGCTTGCCCACTAGCTTTAAATTGTCTAAATTTCATCGGGTCAAAAGCAACATCTTTTGGTTCTGAAAGTGCTCCCCCTTTACCTTTACCAAATACACCTTCTGGTAAATTTTTCTTAACTCTATTTAACAACCCTCCAAGAAAAGTGCTAGCCCCTCCCTCTGTTTTTAATGCATTGTACTTGTTTGCTATACCACTACCAAAAGAACTGTTTTTAAAACTGTTCCAACTTCTTGTCAACAATCCTCCACTGCCGGGCACAGTTCTTGTAACAAAAGGTTTAGTGTAACTAGATGTAAGAAATTTTTCTGTTTTAGAAGGAGCAAAGAAAAAGTCTTTTGCTTTTTTAAAAATACTTCCTCCTCCACTAAACTTAGGAAGCTCATCACTCATAAAACCTTCATTCTCAATAGCCTCCATTTGCACATCACCTAACAACATATCCATTTCAGGATCAGGTTCGCTGTACATCCCTTCAAAATTACCAGCACTATACTCTCTAAGTTTTTTTAAATCAGTACCGTAAATTTGTCCATTTTCTCTAAGAACATTTCCTAAACTACTTCTTAAACTCATAATACCCTTTCCATTTTTACATCAATTAAATTATATAAAACACTTAAATACCCTGTTAGTTTGTTACGAAGAACGGCCATTGGTTTTGTAAATAACAGCTCTTGAGCCATCACGCCTCTATAGCGATAGTTGCTGTCCCAAATGTAATTCCATTCGTACACATTCAATCCAGATGGAGATACACCAACCCAGATGATGTTTTCTTTTAAACGATAGTCACTAAGTAAGTTGTACACAGCTGTTCCTGCAGACACAGCCATAGAATCTTTAAACTGTTTATCATAAAAATCAGAATTAGCTTCTGCTTCTTGTGCTATCATGGCAGATTGATGTGCTCTTTGTAATGCACTTTCTGTAGAGTTCATAACCCAAGTCGCCTCATCTCTATACCTCTGCCATAAATTAGCCTGTGCCTGTGCAGTTAAACCTAACATTGCTTGAGCATTAACTCTATTTGCATCATTCTGTGCAGCAGTATCTCTAGTATTCACTTCTCTTCTCCATTGTGCATTTGATTGTGATATTGCCTGTGCCATATTAGCATTAAATTTATCTCTACTATCTTGCATCTGTGCTGTAAATCTTTGCATAGCATTTGCTTGATCTGTATTTACTTGCTGTACAGATGCTTGTCTATTTGCATTTGCATTTCCTATTTGAGTTCCTAACTCTGCAAAAAATTCATCTACTTCATTTTGTGTTTTTGCATTGAACTGCCTAGAAGCATTTTCTTGTGCAACATCAGACAACATTTTTTGTACATTTGTCTGTTGATTAATTTCACCTACACGCTGTTGATTATCTAAATTTTTAAGGTCTACAGTTAAAAAAGATTTAGCATTATCTACAGCAGCCTGTAGTCTAGCACTCATGTTTGCTTTGTCCATCGCTGCGTATGTCATTGCGTTTTGTAAAGTCGATTGCTGTTCATTACTTAAATTTTGTAAATCTAAAGCAGCGTATGTTTTAGCGTCTTGTGCAGCGATAGGTAAAGCAGATTCATACAAGGCTTGAGTTATTGCAGCAGCTGCCATAGACGAAGAACCCAAACCTCTTTGTTGCATAATTGCATTTACCTTACGTACAGCAGGAGCAGCCCATGCTGGAAGAGATTCACCACTGTCCATCGCTGCGTACAAAGATTCTATCTGTCCTTTTACAGTTCCTAAATTAGAAATTTGTCCTGTTACTTTAGAAGCTATAGATTCAGAGCTTATTTCTCCTTTTACAGCAGCTGTCTTTGCAAACTCTGTTGGGTCTCCAACTAAAGAAGTGGGTGATAATGTCCCTTGAGCAGCAGAAGCCTGTGGTGTATTTTGTTGTGTATAAGCAGAATATGTATTTGCAGCAGTCACAGTAGGACTAGATACATCAGGAGCTACAGCACCAGTGGTAGTAAGTGTAGGTGCAGACGCTAATTGAGTCATATCACTCTGACCAAAATTAACTAATTCATCTGTTTGTACAGTTGTTGTTGTAGGAGCCACTGTTTCTCCCTCAGTCAAACCTATTTTCTGTCCCGGAAGTATACCACTTATAGGTCTTGTTACAGGAGTATCAGTTACTTTTTCTTCAGTAGATTGAGTTACAGCAGCACTAGGAAATCCTGTTACTTCACCCGTTTGCTGTACACCAGCCGTACCCGACCCGCCTACTGTAGTAGGTAAATTCTGTCCAGCAGTTCCGGGGTATTGATTATATGTAGGTGTAGTTTCTTCAGTAGTCTCACCACCTTCTTGAAACCTCTTCTTACCTTTCTTAATCTTAGCTATCGCACCGCCTAAGCCCATTTGTAATTCTGATAATCTAGCCATATCTAACTCCTATTCCTCTCTATAAACCTATCCATTTTATCCTCCATCCTTTGTAGATGGGTAATGATCTCCTTCACTTCTTGCTGTACATCACTTCTCTTTGCATATTCCTCTCTGGTTTGATTGAGTAGAATCTGTAATCGTTTCACCTCTTGAAACATCTTTGAGAATGCCCAAGTAGCTGGTGCTATCACCAATGTCAGCACGAGATTCCATATCATAGTAGGGTCTAATTGCATTAACTTCTCCTAGTTTTTCTTCTTGTTTTTCTTGTTGTCTTCTTCTTACTTACTATCGTCTTCACGTTGGTAGGTTTACCACCTACACCTTGTGCCCTTGCTCTTTTTCTCTGTACAGCACTCTTTATCTGTCCTTTACTCATCGACTTAGCCTTTGCTCTTGGCACGCACTTTGGATAACCTCTCTTACTCTTACTGGCTGACTTCCGTCCACAAGGCTGGTACTTGCCCTTCTTCTTAGGAGCACCGATATCTACCCAGTCTCCCTTTGGCCCTTTACCAAACCATTCCTTCAGGCTCATGCGTAAGTACCTCCACGTTTTTTGTATGTACGGACTAACCATGCATTTGCATAAGCACTTGGGTAGACCTTGAACTTTTTCTTAGCCTCTGATTTTACTCTTGCGTACAGCGATGGGTTTGCAGGTTTTGACCCCTTTTTCTTCTTGGTCTTTTTTCTGCCTCCCCTTTTTAATCCCATTGCTTTTTCTATAGCTTTTCCTCTAGTTTTTTCATATGAACTAAGTTTACCATCTTTGTTTAAATCAGCTTTCTTTCTATTTTTAACTACCATAATCATTTACCTTTCATAAGTTTGTACATCATAGTCATCAGGCCAGTTGTTAACCGTAGCAACTGCTGTAACATTCCCATCACTGTCATATGTATCGTTATATAATGCCTTGAAAGCAGCCATATCAGCACTATTGTCAATGGCATTGCAAATAGTAGTGCAACTATTTCTAACATTTGTAACGTATGTGGATACTGCACTAGGAATTGTTTTACTGTTATCATATGTATATCTCTCTACTAACCAATTAAATCTCTTTATCAAACCGTTTGCCTGTGTCTTACACTTGTTCTTAGCTATGGACTTCAGGCCAAGGTTTACTACCTGATTGTCGTGATCGTCTAATATAGGATTGCCATCCTCGTCTACAGCGTTGCTGTCTGCAAGTGCCTTGTCAGTTTTAGTATAAGTAGTCGTAACCTTTTTATTAGTGCTGTCAAATGCATACGTAGGCGATGAAGTAATTTCAAACCTGTCATCTCCTTGAGTTCCTGCCTCTACAGTATATATACCTACAGCATTCAACTCTGTCCAAGTCCACGCTGTGAATATGGCTCGTGGATGTCGTACACTGTCTATCACCATACTTTTAGGAAACCTAATTATTTCCTGTATAGTATTATCTGTTACATAAGCCCACATATTATTTCACCTCCTAAAATTATCTTGTATTGTTATATTTAAATGGTACGTCACCCCATGCCATATAAATATATGGGTCATAAGATGTTCCATTAACTGCGTTATCAGAAGACCTGAGTTTAAAACCATTTGAAAGTACATCTAGTCTAAAAGCAGCATTAGAGTATTCAGCAGAAGAAAGATGTGGTTGTAAAACTGAATCCATAAAATTAAATGTTTCTCTTGCTGTATCATACATTAACCAACCATCAGAAGCTACATTAATAGCTCGCAATATTATCATTCTGGGTCTAAATCCTGTATATATAAATGCACCATCTGCATTAGCATTTCCTTCATATTTACCAAATTTACTGAATCCTTCAACTGAATGCCAGACATAGGCTATATAATTTTTTGCTGAACCTCCTATACCTTCAACTCCATTAATACTAAACACACTAGATGTTGGTGCTGATAAACTTCCATAACCAGAATAATCTCCTTCAACTGCATTAGTATTAAGGAGTATAGTTTTTGTCACTGCTGATAAACCAACATGTTGAACCCACCAACCACTATCTGAATTTCTTGATTTTGTTATAATAAATTCTGGAGCTTTTTGTAAACCATGACCAACTGTAGAAGTACCTGATGCTCCTGAAAATCCTGTATA
>Ga0181416_1000117_pt1 | contig 20217 bp, 41 predicted proteins | sample 39SPOviralmetaG_FD_130141 | JGI IMG/M metagenome (GOLD analysis project Ga0181416, IMG submission 130141) | Marine viral communities from the oligotrophic San Pedro Time Series (SPOT) site, San Pedro Channel, CA, USA - 39 SPOT_SRF_2013-01-16 | ecosystem: Environmental > Aquatic > Marine > Strait... | reverse complement strand
TGTGTTCTATTTAAGTGTTTGTGATGTTATACATAGTATATAACCACTTACCCACCAAAGGTAGCGTTTTTATTTTAAACGTGCAACTCACTACATGCTCAATTATAAGTGTAATCTATTTATATTTAAGTGTTTGTCATTAATTGACACTATCTTACATGTTAATAAAATTCAATTATGTTGAGTCTTTTTTCTTTTGCAATACATGGTATGGGTTATCCCTACTAAGACATACAAGCACCTGTATTTATAACTACTAAATTGAAAGCAATGGCTGGATTAGTACCAACGCGCTCAGTGCGCACAGAAATTCGTCAAGAAGAGGCGAAAGAACGCAATAATGCGTATCAAAAGATGATTAGCACACCAGAAGGTATAGCTAAATACATTGAGACGACCAATAACATAGGGCATAAACAAATGCAGTTTTTGGTTAACCTTCAGAAAAAACTAGTAAAATAGGGTTGTATCGTTAGAGGGTATACCCAGACCTAAGCATGTCATTAAACTGCTTATTTATTATTAATTAAATATTTGTCAAAAATGGCTAGAAGACGATTAACAACAGAAGAAGTAAAAAGTATTAAAAACCACATGGTTAAAAGTATGCGTAAAGGTAATATTTTTGTACCATATGGTGTTGCAGGACAAACAAAATTACCAAGAACACCTGATGATATTCCTGAAAGTATGATTACGTATAAAAACAAAATTTATATGGCTGCATATAAGTCTCATTGGAAAAAAACATCAACTGCAGCAAGTGCACAATCTAATTATGTAGTAGGTTCAGTTAAAAAACCTGTAGCATTAAATACATCTATGAAGAAATATAAAGATGTTGCACGTACTGGTAGAGTAACTAATAAAACAGTTACTATTAATTGTGGTAAAACACAAATCATAATTGTAAACGACGTAATAACTATAAACCAAATAGGGTAATGGGTGCAATGAAAAACAAAGCAATACAAGAGAGAGAGGAATCATTACTCTCTCCATTGTTTGTTCCACATTTTTACGAGGTAAATGATGTGCAGTACGAAGAACAACAAGCCGTACAAAGAACTATCCAAGAAGAGATAGAAGAAGAAAAGTTTATAAAAGAGTTTGTAAAAGACAACAGAGCTCTTGTATTAAAACAAGCAACAGAATACGTTAAACAAAAATTAATCTTTAAAAATCAAAACAAATGTGTGGAATAGTAGCTTACTCAGGTAAAGAAATGTCAATGAACAAACTAATGTTTGCAATGTTTGACAACGAAGAACGTGGTAGACACTCATGTGGTGTATACACAAACAAAGAAGTATATAAAAGTGTTGGTACTACAGGTAATTTATTATCTATGATACCTAACAATACTTCTAAATTATTTATTGGACATACAAGATTCGGTACTCACGGTAAATTAACTGCTGAGAATACACATCCTTATGTAATCGGTAATTATATCGGTTGTCATAATGGTGTGTTAAATAACTATGATGAAATGGCTGATAAATACAACTTTGATAAGGTTGATGTAGACAGTAAAGCTATATACAATACGTTTAAATCTGCTGAAGATGGTGTAACAAATGACCATTACCAGACATTAGGTCAACACGGAGGTACAATTAATGCTGTATGGACAGAAAATGACGGCAAACTTTATGTATATAGACGCAACAACCCGTTGTTTGCTTTAACATTCGATGAAGGTGTTATGTTTTCATCAAGAACTGAATGTTTAGAAGTACTTGCTGACCATCCAAGTTGCATAGATGAAGTACCTGCTAACATATTATTTGTATATAAAGATGGTAAATTAATTGAGTCAATTGATATACCTGTTACTTACGTAGAGAAACCTTATCAACGCACTCTAAATTGGACTGACTACTATGAGAAAGAAGACACTAAGTTATCTGAAGAAGAGGATAATTATGCAGATAAATGGTGGAATACATGGGACATGTCTGCGGTAATCAAACCTAAAGCTGAAATTGTAACTGAAGAATTTGATTTAGATGACCATTATCTAAAAGTTGCATCTGGTTTAAATGTTTTTAAAGAAGTGTTTAAAGACATGGAATACCACGGTTTCTTAGACCCAAATGATGTAGAAGAAATCAAATATTGCATTGAACACATTGAACTAGATTTAGTATAATGTTGGAGAAGCTATTAACACTCTGCGCAGACGATAAGTTTGTCGCAGAGATGTTACTTTCAACTGAAATGTTGGAAGAAAGAACAGGTTCAAATCCTGATACCGAGCAGTTAAAAGAATTATTAACTAATATACAGAAGTTATGCCAGAAAATTGGTTAGATGGTTTTATACCTGAAGCTCCTAGATTTGTAAGAATAAAATCAAAGACTATTAGCAATTTAGATATTACATTATCTCAAGATGTCTTAAATAGTATTCAAGCAAGCGATTTAACTATAGATGAAGCGTATGAAGTGTTACAAAACTGTTGTCATGGCGTAATGACTACTGTTTATTCTACAAATAGTAATAATATATGGTGGACATGTAAGTATAGGCAAAGTAACATTAAAGATAAGTATAAACATGTAATAACATCTTTCTACGAATTTATTCTAAGTAAAGGATACACTTTTTTGCATTTCAATATTGAAGATACTTCTAGCTCAGATATAGTTTGGTTAGAACACGATGATTGTTATGAATATCAAGACGAATGTTGTTATGGTTGGATAAATTCTAATGAAGAAGGTTATATATCTCAACATGGTGATTATGTAAGAGATGACGCTGGTAATTACTATGTCGATAGCGATGTTGCATGTCTACTTGGTGTAGAATATTATGATTGTTGTCAGGAATATGTTCACCATGATAATCATGTATGTCATAACAGTAGAGATGATGATTACTTTGACAACATAACTAATTACACTGGTAAAACTACACATACTAAAACTTCAAGTATGAAATATACGTTTGGTGTAGAAATAGAAACTTGTAGTAATGTATGGTGTGGTGACTATGATTATAATTGGAAAGCTGTTTACGATGGCTCAACCAATGGTCCTGAGTTCGTTACAGGTATATTGAAAGGTGATTACGGTGTACAACAACTTAAGTCTATGTCAAATGCTTTAGTATCTTCAGAAGCAAAAGTCGATAAAAAATGTGGTGTTCATGTACATATAGGTGGTGCTATACATAATAGAAGATTATCTATTATTATATTAAAACTATGTGTGCAAATAGAGCAAGACATATACGCTATGCTACCAGAATCTAGAGCATCTAATAGTTATTGTAAGAAATTACCTATTGACATTATAGATAGAATGAATTTCAAAAACTATAAAGAAGTACTAGGTAATTTTACAACAGGTCATGAAATAAATAGAACATATAATAAAAAGAAAAATCATCCTAATGGACATTATAACTCTCAACGTTACCATTGGATAAATCTTACTAATTGTTCTACTAAAGGTGGGCCTGATACAATAGAGTTTAGACCACATAGCGCAACTATAGACTTTGATAAAATATACCCTTGGGTATTGATATGTATGTCTATAGTAAACTTTGCTGAAAATCAACAAAGACGTATAATGATTAGCTCGTATAGTGAGAAACGTATAACATTACAAGATGTTATTAGGTATAGTTTAAACAATACACAATATGATTTTGTAAACGAACACATTATAGAAAGAGCCAAACAATTTAACCAAAGCAATATTTTATATGCATAGTCCAGAAGAAGTAAAAGACTTGCCATGCACAATGTGTGGTAAGTTTATTTCTTTGGAAGAATTTCATTCACAAGACCATGATTATCAATACTGTAGTCCTTGTATAAACAAGGAAGATTATATTGTAGATGATGTGTTAGGTGAATTAAATACTATCGAAGAAATGATTAAAGATGTTACTGCTACGTATGAAGTATATACGGGAGAGCACGTACCAGATTCAGAAAACGAATTACTAACAGCTGTAATACAGCTTAAAAAGAAAATACAAAATGAACGCAAATGAATTTTTAATACGTTACGGACTAGACTTTAATGTAAGTAAAGTTCCTGTACATACCTATAATGTATTGTATCCTGATGATTACAACGAAACTAGATTTTTTGCTACTGTAAATGATGATACAGGTAAAGCATTAGGTATGGTTAAAAGTAGATACACTGTTTTACAAAACAATGTTTTACTTGATAGCATTTTAAACAAACTTGAACCTGACAGCTACGACTTAAGTCAATCTACGTGTGGTACATTTAATGGTGGACAGAAAATTTATTTCTTTATTAAATTAAACAAAGAAATAGATATGAATATAGGTGACAACACAGACGATATGTCTATATATCTATACGCTTTGTCTTCACATGATGGTAGTCAAAGATTAGTGTACGGTGTAAGTACTAAAATGCATAGTTGTGCTAACATGTTTGCTACGCTAATGGCTGATAAAGATAATAACTTTGTTGTTAAACATACTAAACATATAAACGATGTTAACGATAAAATGATTAACAGCCTTATAGATAGAAATATAGCTGGTATTAAAAACTTGTTCACTATCATGTCCAAACACGAACCTAGTGAACAGTTTATAAATAGTATCAAAGATATTGTAGCAAAAACTGAAGGTAAAAAGAAAATTGTACAATCTGTGAAAGATAAATTATACGATTTAAATATGTCTATAGAGCATGAAATGTTATCTAAAGGTAAAACGTTCTATGGTTTGTTTAATGGTCTTACACACTATCTAACACACAAGCACTGCGATTATACTAACTGGTCAGATAAGTACGAGTTACTAACAGGTAATACAAACTCCTATACAAAGACTGCAATGCAGTTAATAGTTAAAGAGTTGCGTTCTTTAAATGCCTTAGGTTAATGAACGAGTATATAACGCAGTTCTTGAAAATGATATTTGCAAAAACTAACACTCTAACTATTATAGATGTGTTAGTTTTGCATTTTCACATGAACTTTAAACAGGAAATGTATCACGTAGGACTTGGTAAAAAATATGGTATACGTGATGTAGATATAAGTAATAGTTATGATAATTTACGTAACGAAAACTTAATCACATTTGACAGCAATTCCAAAACTGTTACAGTTAAAACTAAAGGTCAAAAATTCTTTAACAATAAAATATCTAAAAAGATTGCTTTTCATATACTAAAAGATGTTAGAGAAAAATGGTTTGATAAGTTGTGGGCAGTGTATCCTATTAAGATAGGTAAGAAGAAGAGTAAAGAATTATTTTTGAGTATAAACTTTACAGAAGAAATGTTTAATTTAGTAATGTCTAGTATAGACAAACAAGTTAAATATAAAGCTCACATGGATGCTAAAAATGAGTTTTATCCACAGTTTAAACACCTTGAACGATGGATAAAAAATGAAGAATGGGACAACGAAGTTCCTGATATTAACACTAAAAAAGTAATTACACTTGGCAGAAACTAAACGAGACGAGATAGAAAGAGTAATCCTATCTAGGTTGATGAATAAAAAAGATTACTACTATGAACATTTCAATTTGCTAAACCCTACTTTATTTATAAACTCTATACATAGAAACATGTTTATAAATATAGAAACCTTATACCAAGAGGGTAAAGCAGTTGATATGATTTCTGTTGACAGCGCAATGCAAGCTGATGGTTATAAAGACCAAACATATTATATAGCATCTTTGTTTACAGAAGTAAATTGGTCCTATGATTTTGTAAATTGTGTAAACGAGTTACAATCTTTAAATAAATCAGACAAACTTGGTCAGGTAATTAATAGATTAAACACAGTATACACAAAGAAAGAAGGGACTATAGAGGAAGCTATAGAAAAAGCAATCGAAGAGTTAACAGAAGTTAATGACATACAAGGTAATGATTTACCAGACATACAAGCTCAATTGAAAGACTTTGTACATGAAGTTGAAGTTAACTCTACAAAAGAAGGCTTAACAGGTATTACAAGTGGGTTCTTAGAGATAGACAATCACACAGGTGGTTGGAAAGAACAAGATTTAATTATAGTTGGTGGTGCATCATCTATGGGTAAAACTAGTTTAGCTTTAGCTCTTGCTTTTAATGCAGCAAATGCAAAAGTTCCTGCTGTTATTTTTTCATACGAAATGTCTGTTAATCAATTACTTACACGTATGGTTAGTTCTGATTCTTATATACAAAACAAAGACTTATCTTCTGGTAGTTTAAATCACACTGAATGGAGTGTTATGCATAAAACTATTGGTAAGATAGAAAAGATGCCGTTGTATGTAGATGAATGTAACAACACAAGTCTTAGGTATTTACTGAATAGAATCAGGCGTTATGTTCTTACTAAAAATGTAAAGTTAATTATGATTGACTATTTACAGTTAGTTAGTAACAATACAAAAGGTCGTAGTCGTGAACAAGAAGTGTCACAAATTGCAAGAAGCCTTAAAAACATAGCAAAAGAACTTAACATTTGTGTTATGGCTCTATCACAGCTGAGCAGAGGTGTTGAGCGTAGACAAGGTTGTAGACCTACACTTGGTGATTTGAGAGAATCAGGTGAGATTGAACAAGCAGCTGACACAGTTGCATTAGTCTATAGACCAGAGTATTACGGCTTTGAAGTAGATGAAAAAGGTAACGATGTAAAAGGATTAGCAGAAATTATATTTGCTAAAGGTAGAAATGTAGGAATTGGTAGTACTTTCTTGTTTTTCAACAATAAATTTACTAAATTTGAAGAACGAAACACTACAGATACATACATGAAGTATGATTAATTTCAAAACAATTATACATAAAGTTTCTAACAAAACAAATGTACCGTTATACAAAGTTCATAAAGTTATTTCATTAACGTTTAAAGAAATAGACAGGTTAATAAGAAAAAAAGAAAACATCTTATTGCGTGGCTTTATGAAGTTTGTTACATCTAAGCGTTCAGACTATAAGAAACCAAATAAATTATCAATAAACCAAATAGTTAAATTTCCAAACAAACCAAAACAATGAAACCAAACATTATTGTAGTGGGAAAGAGTGGCTCAGGTAAGTCATCATCCCTAAGAAATCTCAATCCAGAGACAACAGCTGTACTTAATACAGAAAGAAAACAATTACCATTCAAAGGTGCAAGTAAGTTTAAGAATGTACCTGTCCCTGACCTTAATACATTCAACGCAGCATTTAAAGGGGCAGTTGAATCTAAGGACATTGAAACTATTGTTATAGAATCGTTTACGTCTTTAGTCGAAATGATATACAGAGAAGCCGACATACGTTTTAAAGGCTTTGATGTGTGGTCGTTCTATAACAAAGAGATAGATAGAATCTTAAACATGAGTAAAAACACTGATAAGCATATTATATACTTAGCTATTGATGGTGCTTACGACAGCGAAGATGGTGTACAAGAAAGATTTGTAGCCGTTGATGGTAATCGTTGGAAGAAACGAGTTGAAAAAGAGTTTGTTGTTTGTTTATTTACAGACAATCATTACTCTAATGATAAAACAAGCTATAGATTTAGAACACAAAGTCAAGGTAAAGACTCTGCTAAGAGCCCGATGGAAATGTTCGATAGTTTATATATAGAAAACGACCTCGCACAGGTTATTGAAAAGTGCAACGAGTATTATTCATAATTAAATCTAAACAAATGTTTAAAAACTTAAAAACAGTTGACGTGTCCAAGACACAGTACATCAAAGAAGGTGTACACAAAGTAACAGTAACTAAGATTGAGTCATCTCAGGCTAGTAATCCTAATGCAAACACTCCATACATAGACTTCCACATGAAGGCTGAAGATGGTGCAATTGGTAAAGCTAGAATTTTTGGAGACAAGGAAGGTCAATCAGAAAAAGCTGCAGACTACAAAGCAAAGATGTTAAAAGAATTGTTAATCGCAGGTGGTGTAACTAATTTTGATGATTACATTGTAGCCTGTAAGCAAACAGTTGGTAAAACATTTTACGCAGTGTTTGCTACAAGAGAATATTGGAACAACGATTCTGATGGTAACCCTGTAATTAGAAAAGTAGTTGATTACAAATGGCCTTGTACAGAAAACACACCGTTTGAAGACAAGTGGAACAGAGTACTTACACCTGATGAGCTTAGAGCTTATACAGAAGCTAAGAAAATGTCTGGCGTAGCAGGTGCAACAGCAGCTGTAGACGACCTACCATTTTAATATATATAACGCAGCAAGCTGGAGTAGAAACCTGTTGATTCAGGCGCTCTTCGCTTGCTGTTTTATTATGAAACATTTAGCCAAAATTATTAATGGTAAGTTTATATACACTAATCCTAAACGATTAGAAAAACAACTCAAAAGGTTGGATGAGACTAGTGTTATAGTCGAGGTTTATAAAAACATACCTAAACGTAGTGGAGCATTGAATCAATATTATTGGAAAGTAGTCGTCTCTATATTAGGAGATGAGCTAGGATATAGTAAGGAAGAAATGCACGAAGTTCTTAAAGCTAAATTCCTATATAAAAAAGAAAAGATAGGAGAAGAGTGGGTAAGAATTTCTAAAAGCACTACTGATTTAAACAACGTAGAGTTTATAAACTATATAGATATGATAAAGATATTCGCAAGCATGGAACTGTCTATTTATATACCAGACCCCAACGAAATATGAAAGGAATATTCATACCATTTAACGTACCGTCTAGCAAGAATAGTAAGCAATGGACAGGTAAGATGCTGATACACAGCAAGACAACTCGTAATTACATACGAGACACAAAGCAACTTTATATACAAGCTAAAGAAGAGTTCGATTCCCAGGTAGTACAATGTGCTGGGCTCGAACCAACTATGCCTATACATATAGACTTGTACTTTGTAAGAAGCAGCCGTCGCAAGTTTGATTATATAAATCCCGCACAAACTGTACAAGACCTAATGGTTAAGTACGGATGGATTGAAGATGATAACTGTGATGTTATTGTACCACATTTTAGTGGATACCACGTAGATAAAGAAAACCCAGGAGTAATTATTAAAGTATTAAAAAATGATTAAAGAAAGAAGCACACACAAGACTAGACTATTAGAATGGTTTAAGACACACAATAGTATTACATCTCTAGAAGCATTTAATGAACTTGGTAACACAAGACTAGCGGCAACAATATTCACGCTAATAGAAGATGGTAAAACAATAGATAAAGAAACTATTGCAGCACCTACTAGATACAATACAAATGCTTACGTAACCAAATACACACTAAAGTAATGAGAGAAATTAAACAACTAACAGACGATTACATTAAGGATGATGAAACATATTTTGCTGACAACATGTATGTAACTAACAGTATGTTAAAGAAACTTAATAATGGTAGTACTAAAGAATTGGAACACTACTTAAATACAGAACACAAAGAAACAGAATCATTACTAGTAGGTAGTGCGTTTCATTGTTACCTGTTAGAACCCGAAGAGTTTGATAAACGTTATGTGTATGCACCTAAGATTGATAGACGTACCAAAGCAGGTAAAGAGTTATACGCAGAGTTCTTAGAAACTATTGGAGATAGAAAACCAGTACCAGCTCATTATGAATTTGCTTTTGAGTGTATGTATAATAACATTATGAGTAATGAAAAGTCTAAGATGTTATTAAACGATGCGGATAAAAGAGAAGCTATACATTTTTGGGAAGACGTAGAAACTGGATTAAAATGCAAGGGTAAAGTTGATGCAGAAAGCAAAGATTATTTAGTAGATATAAAAACTACAAGCAAGGGTGCTGACTTTAAAAGTTTTCAAAAGTTTCTAAATGATTACAACCTAACGCAACAAGCATCCTTCTATTGTAATGGAACTAAAAAGAAAAACTTTTATTTTATTATGGTCGAACTAAAAGCCCCATTTGGTGTAGGTATTTATAAGATGAGCGATAAAGCTATAGAGCATGGTAACAATACTGTAGGTACAATGCTTGAATTTTATAAGAAATACATTAACGAAGAGTTGATTACTGAGTATAACGCTGGTGAAATTATAGAAATATAATGGAGTTAGTTTTTGTATACGGTACATTAAAGCAAGGCTTTAGTAACCATGTGTTATTGAAACACTCAAAACTTGTAGGACAGGGAGCGACACAAAATAGGTATGCCATGTATAGAAGTGGCATACCTTTCGTTTCTCAAAAAGAAAGAGTGAGTACAATAAGTGGCGAAGTGTATGAAGTAAATAAAAATACTTTACACAACTTAGATATACTTGAAGGACATCCTAATTGGTATAGACGAATCAAAACACCTATTGATATTATAAACAAAACAGGTGACATAAAAACAATTAATGCTTGGCTGTATTTTAACGAAGAGATACCAGAGCAAGCTGAACTAATTAAAAGTGGTATATATGGACAAAACAGAAGCAGTAGATTTTTCTCCTTACTATTCTAGTAAAGACATAAGAAAAAAAATAGACAAGTTATTACATTTTAATGCTATCATACAATCTAGTTTAGGTATAGATAGTACTAACAAAGAAAAAAACCAAGCACATGACGCAACAAGAAAAATTAAATCTGAAATCGCAACCATGGACAGCGTATTCGCAGAACATTGCTTCCCTGAATATAAGTAAGAAAACTAAAGACAACATAAACAATATTATAAAAACGTCGTACGTTGCTGATGATATAACATACAAGATGTTAGGCTCGCGTAAAAGAAAGATAGTTGAGAATAATATGATACTTGCAAAAGTTATACATGAATTCTTTAAATTATCTATAACAGCAGTAGGTAATATATTTGGCAAACATCATGCAACCATCATACATTATATTAATGTTTATGAAAACTCTTTGTACAGAGACACTAACTGTGCTGAATTGTACAGTATGTTATGTGATTACACTATAGATAAAATATATGGTTCAAAAGCAGACATGTCCGTAGTAGATACAGATAGACTTAATAATATACAACTAAGGAAGTTAGTGCAAGAACTTCGAGTAAAGAATGAAGACTTAGAATATAAATTGGTAAACATTAAAAATGCTATCCATGCATAGTGCACCAATATATTTTTTAAATTTGACATATGAAGTCAAAAAATATATAAAGAAACGTGGTGAAATTATTTTATCTACGTCGTTCGTAACTAAAAAATCCCGTGAAGTTTGTATAGGTAAATCAATAGATATACTTAACCATAACTACTGGAACGCTAACTTATTGTCTAGACTTAATAGAGAGAACGAAGGTAAGCATGGTTGCGAAATTAATATAGTATCTTTTGATGTTATATCTGAACTTGGATTAACAACAAATAGATTTAAAGAACGAGAGTTTCCTGCGTGAGTGGAGCACAACTAAAGTCCTACGGATTATTTTAATACCTTATGGGATAGGCGTTAGATGAAGTAGGCAGTCAGTGTCAAAAGTAGAGCTTAAGTCACTCTACTCTTGGCTTTGAACTAATAAACAACACAAAATACTAGTACTATAGAATAGATGAAAAAATCAATACAAACACCATTAGGTGTATATACAGACGATGAAGTAGGTATTGAGATGATTGAGTCCTACGTCAAACAAAGAGTTGTCGATGAGTTAAAGAAACAGAATGAGCCGAATAAAAAAACTAATTGGCTCATAACAATGAAAGCTAGTATTTTATTAATCTTAAAAAAACTTACTTATGCGTGGAATTATATACAGAGCATTGATAGCATCAATCAAAAAAGGTATGACTCTAAGCGTAGTCAAAAGATACCTAAAGATAAAGTACAAGATTGTTGTAAGCAAAACTGTACTAACAAACAGAAAAAAAAATCTAAAGTAAAATCAGATGAGTAAAACTAAAAGAGAATCTTTAATAAAAAAAGAAAAGGTAGACACTAAGATTATAAATAAAGAGTTGATACCAGACCTAATTAAATTAATCGAACAAGAAAAAGCAAAAGAAAATGGTAAAACATAAAAAAGTATATATAACCTTCTTTAATTTAGACATATGTGACCGCATTCCGTGTACCATGTGTTCACAAGAAGCTGTAGATATTCATCATATTGACCCTCGTGGGATGGGTGGTTCAGAGAAAGACTATATAGAAAATCTTGCAGCACTATGTAGGTTATGTCACGATAAGGCAGAGTCAAGTTCTTCATTTAATAAAACTGTTAAGATGATACATTTATCAAAAGTAATTAATTTTTTAAAATATTCTTCACAGTAATGGGCCGTAGTTAGTAACCTGTAAGAAGTTTAAGTACATCGTCTATAGCTTTATGACGGTGGTTGTCCTCCAGTATAACTTTATATACATGCTTACTGTCTTTTATTTTATGAACATCATCTATAGCAGAGTTCAATACAGTACCTAAATCAATTTGCTGGTTGTCACCACAAAATATCATTAACGAATCTTTACCTAACCTACCGAGAGCCATACGTAACTGTGGCTTGGTTAGGTTTTGAAATTCATCTACAATAACTACTGCGCTATCAAATGTTCTACCTCTGAAGTGAGCTAATGATACAAGCTCTACATCACCATCATCTACCATCTTTTGTATCTTCTCAGGCTTATTATACACCTTACGCATATTAGACATGATAGGTACAAGCCATGGGTCTAGCTTTTCTTTTTCATCACCAGGCAAGAAGCCATTGTCTTCTGTAGCGACCGTAGGGCGTGTTATAATAATCTTATTATACTGACGCTTAAAAAACATATCTAAGGCCACCTGAACGGCTAAAAGAGTCTTACCTGAGCCTGCTTTGCCTACTATAAAGTTAAAGGCATGGTTTAATATATTCTCCTTTGCTACTTTTTGCTCATCCGATAAAGTTATATTAAACTTTACGTTCCCCTTGGGTGGCTTCTTAGATTTGTTATCCATGTTATTTTACAGGTACGTTATAATAATATTCACATTGCATACCATCTTTCTTGTGCCATACAAATGCGTGTGCTCTTTTAGTTGTAGATAGGTATCCACTATCATCATGCCATTGGTCAGTCGGACTCATGCTTCCTAAATGTCGTACAGCTATTCCGTTAAGTTCTTCAACTTGACCCATTATGCTTGATTTAAGACTGTGTAGATGCCCTCTATGGACTTCAATGTGCCTTACGCTGCTCCATACATCTCTGAAACGTTGTGAGATAACAGACGCAAGGTTTTTATAGTTCTTAACTCTATGTCCATGGTCAAATATCAGTAGACATTCACCGTACTTATATGCTTTCATAAGTGGTCGGCTATTGTCTACTGTTACATGGGGGGTTTGTTCGTATAGTGCTTCAAGTGCATCACCCATGTGTAACATAGACTCTTCGTCATGGTTACCTGGAACTACAACTACTTGTACAGGAGCTTGCTTGGCTAATGCATTAATACATTCTACAAGCAATTTTCTACCAAACCTGTAAGCTTCGTATGCAGAAACATTGTTACCTTGTGGTGTACCTGCAGTTGTTGAGTTAAACGGGTGTGCTTTATCTATATTTAAGAAATCATTACCTACAACAAAAACTATTTCTTCGATTTTGAATCCTCGCGCTCTATGAAAAAGGGAACGAATAGCAGAGAAAAGCCTATCCCTAGCCACATCAAGATTATAGTTATCACCAGAAATGCCCAACTTACCAAGATGCAAGTCGTATGCCCCAATTTCGAGCAGATAGCCTTCGCCTTCTTCCTTATCAGTATTATAAGTAGGTTTAAGTGCATAGGATTGGAATGAATCAAATAAATCTTGTTTTAAATCTTCTTTTAGCTGTGGCAAGTTCTTCCAAATGTCAATCTTTTTAAACTTAGCCTTAGTCCTGTACATAGTTACTGTAACAGGTTTCCTGTCGTTATCAAAACCAGTAACTTCATATGTACCAATATCAAACCAATCAACCTCCCAAGTAGACAAATCTACTTTACAGTTACTTATAAGGTCGTCTAATGATTTGACTCTACTACTATTCTCTACAGATACAAGTAACGAATCTTTTTGTTCGTTAGTTATAACTTTCTCTTCTGGCACTTCTGCCGATGAGTATGATGCAGCTTTTAATTCTTCATCAAATGCAGCTCTTAATTTTCTTGCTTGCATTCTAACAGCTTCGTATGTACTGTCAAACATCTTAGCTGTGTATGAATAATCACCTCTAAGTTTTTCTGGGTTCTTTAATAAGTAGTCACGTAACTTATCATTTTTGTTATTTTTTTCCACGATTTCTTGCTCTGTTTTTTGATTGCTTTTCTTTTACTAATTTTCCCTTTTTAGTATGCGACATATCTTTTCCATCACCATTACCGTATGTACCAGACTTTCGATTTTTAGCATTAAGTTCTGCTCTATATTTTTTACGCTTAGATGACGAATGATATTTCTTATCGTATTCTTGCTTTTTTTTACGAGCCTCAGGGTTTGATGCATAATATTTTGCACTTCTACTTTTACCTTTTCCCTTGCCTGCTAATTTATTACGAGCCATAATAATTTATTCTGGAGAGTTTATAAAAGCTATATATATAAAAGGTAAATATATATGTGTTTCTGTGTAGGAATAACTTTCATCTTTAGAAAAACTTCTAACACCTAACAATATCCCACTATATAAACCTATTTCAACTCTCATTACATTATATTTTTTTTATTTACACCTATATCTTCTAACCACCTTCTAACATTTATACCTGTATCAGTGTCAAAAAAAAGTGATGAACTTCCTACTTTTAAATGTTGATTATAAAGTAAGTGATACATCACTATATGCTCTAAACTATCGTATTGCTTCCATGTAGCAGTGTCAGATGCTTTGCCATCTATTTTACCTCCTATATATGCTATATGTTTATAGGTTTCATTTGAGGATGGGTGCTCTGTGATTGCGTTATATGTAGAAAGTTGACCGTTAAAATGAACAACGTCACAAGATACAGATAAATTATATTCTTTTTTTTCAGGTACATAATCTTTCTCTGTACCTGTAGAGTGTATTATTAAATATTCAATCATTTGCTGTCATCTACAGTAAATGCATTACCGATTACAACTAAACAAATTGCAGTTACTATTATTATAATTACATTTTCAATCATCTTTGGTCTTTATTTCTATTAGCTTTTCTAAATACACAGCTAAATCCATTGCTTCTTCTTGTGCATGTTTAAGCCACTGTAACTCAGTAAGGTCTTTACGCTCCATGGTAACGCCGTATTTTTTTTACCTACCTCGGCGCGTTTTAAAATCTTATAGCATACTTGCTCTTCTATTGCCATTGCTTTTATTTTTTTGAAGAACCACCAAAAAAGAAATCAATTATAGTATTAACTTTACTAGACATAGCACCAAAAACAGTACTAATAAAACCTATTTCGTAATCAGACAATTCTAAAGTATTCATTACAAAGTACTTAAACATGGTGTAAGATAGAAAAAAATATGCTGCAGTAAAAATAATAGCAAGAACTTTTTGTATAATACTATCGTCACTAAACATTGACCGTGCACTTTTACGGTCTTCTACTTCTAATTTGAACACTTCTCGTTCATGCTCCTGACCTAATTGTTCTAACTTATTTTTAAGAACTAACCTCTCTTCGTCAGTAGTAACTACCTCATCTATTATAGTAGACGCTTGTCCTACTAATTTTCCTATTATATTTTTAAACATCTGCATACTTGTATTTAGTATCTCCATCCTCATCTTTGTAGGCTTCGAGTACTTGGTTTCTATTATTAACTCCAACCAAAGATATATGTATCCATGAAAAGTCAAACTCATTAATCATTTGGTCAAACTCTAAACCCGAATCTAAAACCCATTCGTAAATAAGTTCGTTCATCATTTTTCCGTTTTGCCAAAACTGTATATCTAAAGCCTGACCTTTACAGTGCTGGCTTTTTCTACTACCACCAATAGCTCGATTTAAATCTTTACCTCTGTATCCGCTGCTTATGCGTATAGGCCCTATAGAGTCTCGCATAGGTTGTATAAGATTGTTTATCAATAAACTCATGTTAGCTAAATGCTTTTCATTAGGTGTATTATCTATCCCTAGTCTTTTAGCTGTGTTGCTGTGTGTTATCTCAGACAAAGCAAAGTTTTTACTTAATTTCATTATTCAGTTTTTGCTTGTTTAATTTCTAAATCTTTAACTACTTTACGAAGATAGTCTACTTCTTTTTGTAAGTAGCTTATTTTTAAATCTTGTTTAGCGTCATCAGGTAAAGCACCCATTTCACCTCTAGGCCACTTAACTCTAAATTCATGGTTAAGCTCTACGTTGTCTTGCATACGCACAACATCTAATTGCAACTGAGAAATCTCTGCTCGCAATGTAAACCATATACCTGCAAGAGAAACTATACCAGCTACAATACCAATTAAACTTTTTACGTCTAACTGCACTTTAGAGCTTTCATTTATGTCGATAGCATCTTCCAATTAAGAATGTGTTAAAATTATAAACCCTATTATATAGCATAATACCATAGCTGTCCAAAAAAAAGAAATAGCTATTGTTGATGTATGTAGTTTGTTGAAAGATGTTTTTAGTTTTTTCATTAATGAAACTTGCTGAAGGTTATATCGTCTATTGAGTTTTGAACTTTCTTTTTATTAGCATTTAACTGTAACATAATGTTAGAGATAAATCTCTGTTCTTCAGTACCATTATTAAGTATAACAATTGTAGGTACAGAAGTAATGCTAAATTTTTTTTGTATTGATGATTGCTTAACAATGTCTACTCTGTATACATCGCAATCTTTTAACGAAGGTAAAAAATCGACTTGATTGCCTGCGTTCCATTCAGCCCAGAACTCTATTACCACTGTTCCTTTAGAAGTTTTAGACTCAAAAGTGTTAGTAGAAATAAAGTCTTGTGCGTGGGTAATTAGGGGAAATAATAGTATGTATACAAACTTATTCATAAAGTTTTTGCTTGATGAGCTTCAAATCATCTTTGATTTCAGTTACATCTTCCTGTGTAGACATTATAGTTTGCCTTATAAGCTGGTCCTTCATATCAAACTCAACTCTACTTATCTCAGGGTCTAACGGTTCAGGTAAAGCTCTAGCTTCTGCTATATCATTTTGTAATGTAAACCACATTGCACACAAAGTTCCTATTAATGCAGCTATACCAGCTAACGTTTTTAAGCTTACTTGTACTTCTGTATCTTCACTAATTTTAGTAGCCATGTTAGAATATTAAATAATTTATTCCTGTTTTTAACTCATAAGATGGTAAACCCCAAAACTTTAGATGCTTACCCTCTACGAATATACTAAAATGCTTGTTAAAGTTTACTCCAAATATTAACCCTGTATCCCACTCTTCTTGTGAAGCGTCTCTTTGGTAAGAAAAGTCCGTCAACCCTTTATGCGCAGGGTATACAGAACCCCAAGCATGTAACCAATAGTTGTTTCTATACAGATAGTAATCTAATCCTAACACGGCAGATATTTCTTGTTGAAGCCCTAGACCGTCAAGTATTCTTTTATTATAGTTATTAACTGCTCTACCAAAATGGTATTTGTAAAACTCGTTGTCACTACCAGCTATCCATTCTAGACTACCATTTTCTTCGTCTATCTGCATCCATATACCATTTGCTGTAGGTAAATACATCTCACTAATAGCAATCTCTTCCCAAGTACCTTGATAATCATCCATAGGATTACATCCATACACAGGATGAGAACGATGGGCTACGCCAAAAGTAAAGTCCAAACTACCAAAACTTTTGCGTAACCTAACCTCGCCCAACGAATATTTTAAATCGATTAACTTATTGTCTACATAGTTTGCTTTAACTGTAAACATTTTTGATATATATCTAACATTGTATTCTTGCTGAGATACGTCTACACCATTATTCCTATTAAAAGAATATTGAAATAAATACTCAATTCCAGGAGCATTAGAAATTGTTGCATAATCACTTGCCTCGTGCTCGTTACCTGTATAAAAGTTGTTTTGTTTTCTTTGATAGTCAAACCTTGCTATCTTACGAAGTCCTAATGTAATAACTATATTAGGGTCGTTTATTTGCGTAGTCTCTACAAGCTCTCCATCTACAAAGTTGTCTACATGCTCCCAAGGGTTAGCAGGTGGTATACCTTCTACCTCAAAACTAGTAGGCATTATCTGCGGGGTGTTTGTAGAGAAGCTAGCGTAAAAAGTACTAAACCTTAATATGTCAAGTTGCGCATAAACGTTATGTGCAATCAACAACAATGTAATATATAATAGCTTCTTTAACACTTCCATCTTCTACGGGCTTGTCTTATTCTACTATTAGGGTCATTCTTTGTTTTAGCACTACTTTTTTTAAGTTGTCCTGCTGACCTTGCACAGTATGATTTACGTCTTCCTGCTGCCTTACTACCTTTTTTCACTTTACCTGTTACGGCTGTTTTAAGCTTACTTCCAGGGTTCTTCTTTCTATATGCAGCAACTCCTTTCTTAGTCATTCCTGCTCCAGATTTTGTAGGTCTATAATTAGCCCCTTTACCCTTAGTAGTCTTCCTAATTGGACTTTCTTTTTTTCTTGGCATTTGTGTTTTTTTTACGTATTGAACTTGTTCTTTTGCCCATGCCCACTTTTTTCTTTTCAGCAACAACAGCAGCTTTTCTTTTGCCAACTCCCTTCCACGTTACAGGGGTTTTAGAAGATACTTTTTTTGAAGGCCTACACTTTTTAGTTCCTTTGTTTTTAGAAGAACCACAAGCGTTTCCTTTTTCATCTTTCCATTTTTCTTTAAACCAACGTTTTAGGCTAGCACCAGCTTTTGTTTTACGTACTGCCATTAGTTATGCTGTTTACTGAATCTATCCATATTACAACAACAAGACGACACCATCCCCCCTTTGCTATATTTTTTTACAGCTTTTTTTTTCTTGCCTCCTGATTTTTTCTTTCTGCATTTAGCTATAGCTCCTGATGCGTATGCACTAGGAAATACTTTATAGCTTGCTTTTACTTTTTTATAACATGCATCTTTCATAGTATATATATTTATGACCCACAAGCCTCACAATCAGGGTCATCCATATTGCAAGTTTCTGGTTGGTCTGTTTCTTCTAAGTCTTTAATCCAACTATCCCAAGTAATTCTAGCTGTTTCTTTGTTCTTTTCTTCAAAGTCTTTAATGTGTTCCATTTTTTTAATCTTCATTAAGTTTAAAGTTTCCATACATCCAGGTCTGCGTAGAGCTACCTTTAGATAAAGTTAGTTTATGTTTATATGTATTAGGTATTATATTAAAATCACTTGGACTAAAAGATATTACTATTTTACCTGTAGTATCAAAATCACCACCACCTAACGCGGTGATGCCATCACTACCAGTTTTAGTTATATACGTACTATTAGTATCATATACAATATGGGTTATAGTATACCCTGTTAAATTAAAGGCAGTACCATCAGAGTTTGTAATAACTAAATTAATAGTAGCAGAATTGTTTTCTCTAGCTATTATATTAATCTTTTGTGCTATGTCTGTATTTATTGTTGCCATGTTGTTAATTAATTATGCTAGTTCTCCACTAGTTGTTCTACCCATTTGTGTGTAATCAAATTCTAAAACAGCTGTTACATGGTAAACTTGTGTACCACCTGAATCTGCAGAGTCTTGAACACTTATTTTTATAGAGTCACCTGCTTGAAAATGCTCAGCAGCATCAAAAAAGAAAGCAAATACCTCAAAATCATCGTCAGAACTTATAGAAGTTGCTTCAGCTTCTTGCTGAACTTGACTTTGTAGATAGCCAGCATTTTGAGAGTACACCCTAACTGTCATTGTTCTACTGTACACCCTTGTCCCCACTCTTATGTAAACACATTTTACTCTACCATTAGCAGGTACAAGGTAATTAGTATCTGTAAGGTCTGAAAATATATTGCTTTGTTCATACTGGTCTCTCCAAGATAAGTAATGTTGAGTACTTCCTATGTCATCTGAAAAACTTAAATTAAATTGTTGGAAGGACTTGTTTACACTTCCATTAACTGTTAAGTCTCCTGCTACGCTAGTATCACCTTCTATAGTTAAAGACTTGTCTTCTCCCACTGTAAGCGCAACTGCTTCTGCGCTAGAGCCATTAGGTGTTGTTTTAATTTCTAGTTTAGTTCCACCGTTAGCTCCTGATGCATGGTCTTCTGTAGCTACAGCTTGTATTCTAAGTGTTGAGCCATCATCATCTTCATTAG
>Ga0181416_1000115_pt1 | contig 20319 bp, 25 predicted proteins | sample 39SPOviralmetaG_FD_130141 | JGI IMG/M metagenome (GOLD analysis project Ga0181416, IMG submission 130141) | Marine viral communities from the oligotrophic San Pedro Time Series (SPOT) site, San Pedro Channel, CA, USA - 39 SPOT_SRF_2013-01-16 | ecosystem: Environmental > Aquatic > Marine > Strait... | reverse complement strand
GAGAGGGAATTGTGTTTCTGCCCGGTTGAAGTTGTATTCTTCAAATATTATTGGTTTCATTTGCTTCTCCTCATGTTTGTGTACTGACATATTAGTTAATGATTACACCCATGTCACTATTTATTTGCAAATTATTTTGCATTAGTATATGATGGGTACAAATCACTAAGGAGATCCACATGGATATTAACAAATCGTTAGACTTTTACATGACTACCCACCGCATGACCCAGGCTGATATAGCTAGAGAGGGTGGACTATCCCCTGCTACTGTCAGTTTGATTAGAAACAACCATCGTGATCCAAGCTGTGCCACTCTAGTAGCATTGTCCGATCTATTCCAAGTACCAGTCAGCGAGTTTATCAGGGCAGGAGAGCATTAAAACGCATACAAAGGGGAAAAAAATGAATGTTTTAAGTTTGTTTGATGGCATGAGCTGCGGAAGAATCGCACTCGAAAGAGCGGGGATCGAGGTTGGCAAATACTTTGCATCTGAGATAGATAAACACGCCATCCAAGTAGCTAAACAAAATTATCCAGACACCATCCATTTAGGAGATGTACAAGATATTATGTACCCTGAATCATTAGATGGTATTAAGATTGATTTAATCATGGGTGGCTCACCTTGTCAGGGGTTCAGCTATGCAGGTAAAAGACTTAACTTCGATGACCCAAGATCAAAACTATTTTTTGAATACGCTCGACTAGTTAAAGAGTGTAATCCTAAATACTTTCTTTTAGAAAATGTAAAAATGAAGCAAGAATCACAAGATGTTATTAGTGAGATTTTAGGTGTTAATCCAATATTAATTAACAGTGATCTTTTTGTACAACAAAATAGAGAAAGACTTTATTGGACAAATATACCTTTAGAGTCTTTGCCAGAAAGACCAGATTGGTCAGGTAACTTTTATCAATGGAGAAGAACATATTTTAGAGAGAATAAGTCTGGCGTTAGCCCATGCTTGACAGCTAATATGGGTACAGGTGGTCATAATGTGCCTTTAAAATCAAAAGACTTAAAAGATAAATTAACACCTACAGACTGTGAAACGCTACAGTCAATTCCAAAAAATTATACTGACGGTGTATCGAACACGCAAAGATATAAAATGATAGGCAATGGATGGACTGTAGATGTGATTTCGCATATTTTCAAAGGATTACAACAAGGAGCGGCAAATGAATAAGAAAGGTTACTACGCAATCATCCCTGCTAACGTCAGATACGATGAGAGTCTAACACCTAACGCCAAACTTTTATATGGTGAGATCACTGCACTTTGCAATGAGAAAGGATATTGTTGGGCAACTAACGGATACTTTGCAGAACTATATAACGTCAGCAAGGTATCTATCAGTAAATGGATAGGTAGCCTTAAAGACGCAGGCTACGTCAGCATTGAGCTAGAGCAGGATGGGGGTACTAAACAAATCTTAAATAGGTATATAAGATTAGTTAATGACCCTATTAAAGAAAAGTTAAATACCCCACAAAGAAAAGTTAATGGGGGTATTAAAGAAAAGTTTAAGGATAATAATACAGTTAATACTACATCTAATATTACAGTTAATAATATAGATCATTTTGAATCATTCTGGACTGTTTACCCAAGAAAGGTTGGCAAGGCACAAGCCAGGAAAGCATGGGATAAACTCAAACTAAATGACGATACTGTAAAGATGATAGCTGAGAACATTGCATTGAGGATTAAACATGGCGAGTGGAGTGATGCTAACAAAACATTCATTCCTCATGCGTCAACCTATCTAAACAATGCAAGGTGGGAAGATGAAGTTGAACAAAAGGTAGTTACACAAATCAAACAGCCCGCACAAATCAAGAAGCGCGATATTGAAGTAGCGTTGACTGATAGATCATGGGCTAACTAGGATTAACTGGGGGAGTTATGAGAGTTGTATCGTGGTTTAGCTGTGGGGCGGCAAGCGCATTCGCCACATACCTAGCCAAAGAAAAGTACAAGGAAGAAAAGTTTGAAGCAGTTTACTGTCGAGTTGCAGAGGAGCATGAGGATAACCTTAGATTTCTTAATGAATACGCAGACAAATGCGAACTGCCAGTAAAGATTATTGGCGATGAGCGAAAAGACTTCTCTATCTACAAGGTGTTTAGAGATAGAAAGTTCATAAAAGGTCAGACTGGTGCGCCTTGCACTATGATTTTAAAGAAAAATGTAAGAAAGGACTACCAACAGCCAACTGATATACAGGTATTTGGATACACAGTAGAAGAAGAGTCTAGGGCAAATAGATTCATAGATTCTAATAATGATGTTGACGTTGACTTTATACTCATGGAGCAAGGGTATACCAAGCAAGATTGCATTGAGTTTGTGAAGGATATGAAGATAGAAATACCTGCAATGTATAAACTTGGATACAATAACAACAACTGCATAGGATGTGTTAAAGGTGGCATGGGTTACTGGAACAAGATACGCAAAGATTTCCCAGATGCTTTTGATAGAATGGCTAACTTAGAGAGAGAGATAGGACACGCTATCAACAAAGATAAGATTGGTGCAGTTTTTTTAGATGAGCTAGATCCAAATAGGGGAAGGTTCAAAGATGATATGCCTGCTGATTGCGGGTTCACATGCGAATGGCAACAAGCCAAACTTTTTTAGGAGAAGACAATGACACAAGTAGAGAGAGTATTAAAATATTTAGAAGATGGTAAGAAGCTAACCTGCCTGAATGCTTTTGAAGAACTAGGCATTACACAAGTGGCGGCTAGAATCTTTGAGTTAAAAGAGAAAGGTCATGACATAAAGACTAATCGCAGAAAGGTATACAATCGCTACGATGAGATATGCACTGTAGCTGAATACTACATGGAGAAGAAATATGTCTAGCTATCAGAAAGCAAAAAAGCATGGCGGCATAAAAGGCTATAAGTATGTAGGCACTGAGAGTGATAAGTTTGTTACTGGTAACTACTACACTTATGAAGATATGAGTGAGCTTACAGGGCTGAGTGAGCATACACTTAGGTCTCGCATGGTGAAGAACAAGCTAAAGGAGAATGGCGAGAAAGTGATCACTGACTTACAGCTTATGCCAAAGAGAAAGCCATTTACTAATCTTGATGGGACTAAATCAGGTTATGTTCATGGTCAGGACAATATCAAGAGATGTGAGACACAATCAGAAATTATGATGAATAAATATTTGAGGTTAGCGTTATGAATGGTGCCGCTTGGACTGTCAACTGTCCCAAGAAACTCACAATGTATAAAGAATTTGTCGAGCAAATGTATGAGAAGCATAAGTACATTACGTTTGAATACAAGCTAGGTAAGCCTAGAAGTATTAAGCAAAACAATGCTATGTGGGTATTCTGTAAGGAGATAGCCAAGCGGTGCAATGATGCAGGGTTTCCTTGCATGATAAGCAGTCCTGTTCTAACAAAAGATATTGAAGCACCGTGGACTGACCGCAGTGTAATGGACTTGATATGGATGACAGTACAGCGCGCTATGTATCCTGAGAAGGATGAAAGTAGTAGGCAGTTATCAACAGATGAAGTATCGTTAGTAGCTGAAACAATAACAAGACACTTAGCAGAGAAGTACAAACTTTATGTTACATTCCCTACAAAGGATTTTAAGAATGGCAATAAAACGTGATGCGGCAGACAAGTGGTTTAGTGATGTAGTTAGGAAGAAAGCAGGTCATGTGTGTGAAAGCTGTGGAAAAGTAGAAGGCAGGATGGAGTGCGCTCACATCTATGGAAGGGCGGCTAAGTCAGTTAGGTGGTCAATGGACAATGCAGTATGTCTGTGTCATTACTGTCACATGCAGTTCACTGCTAACCCACTGGAGTTTACAGCGTGGTTGGAAGAGACTTTAGGCGAGGGACACATGGATATGCTGAGAGAGAAGTGGCAAGTCCTGATGAAGACCAACAAGCAGTTAAGAAAAGAAATAGCAAAACATTACAGGGAAGAATTTAAGAAGATGGATCAAGATGAAAACTATGAACCAGTAAGTTATAACTGAGGTGTGCTATGGAAGATGAGATATTAGGAATCATGTTTGACAAGATAGACCAGTATGGATTAACTGATATACGCGAAGAGTTAATCAACGTATTAACTGCGGCTGTGTACCGCAATGCAAGTGGTTATGCGAGAAAGCAGATAATAGACCTGTGGGATAAAGTTGAAGAATCTGTCGCAGAACACATGGAGCCACCCACGGAAGAACAATTAAGTCTTGAACATCCTGAGATGTTTGATATAGAATAGAAATACATATCCCCTAGTATGTGTAGTATGTCCACTTTGCCCCATGTATTTGGGGCTTTTTTTTGGTATAATAGGGCAATGTCTAAGTCCCTATTAAAACGTATTGGCGTATCAGGTTATAACAAACCTAAGCGCACTCCCAAACACCCAACCAAGTCCCATGTGGTCGTGGCGAAAGAGGGTGACAAAGTAAAGACTATAAGGTTTGGACAGCAAGGTGTTCGTGGTGCAGGAAAGAAGCCAATGACCGCTAAAGATAAGGCTAGACGCAAATCATTCAAAGCTCGCCATGCTAAAAACATCGCTAAAGGTAAGATGTCTGCGGCATATTGGGCAAACAAAGTTAAATGGTAGGAGATAAACATGCCATACGGTAAAGGTACATACGGTTCTAAGGTGGGAAGACCGCCCAAGAAAAAGAAGAAGTCATTACTAGGAATGGGCAATGGCAGTAAACGCGGCAGGTAATTATACCAAGCCAACCATGCGTAAGAACCTGTTTAACAGAATCAAAGCAGGCGGCAAGGGTGGTAGAGCAGGACAATGGTCAGCGCGTAAGGCGCAGATGCTTGCTCGTATGTACAAAGCTAAGGGCGGTGGGTACAAGTAATGCTTGCTAAATCACAGCGAAGCCTAAAACAGTGGACTAAACAGGACTGGGGAACTAAATCAGGGAAGCCTAGCACTCAGGGTTCAAAGGCTACAGGGGAAAGATACCTGCCTAGAAAAGCAAGACAGGCACTCAGCCCTCAAGAGTATGCCGCCACATCCGCAAAAAAAAGAAGAGATACTGCCGCAGGTAAACAGTACAGCTCTCAACCTAAGAAGATTAAAAAGAAAACTAGACGTAAGTCTTTACTAGCCTAGTATTGCCAGACCACTGGTGTAGTTTCTCGGATGTCCACATGGATGAATGTCTTAGCAACACCTACTCCAGTAAACCCTAGACGCATAGCCTCACTAACAATCTTGTATCTCTCTGCACCATTAGCTACAGCTATGTCTGCCGCTATACCCTGTGCGTGTGTTCCGGGCTTAGATTTACGAGCCTCGATAGGATGTGATGGGTCTCTATAACCAGAAGTAATGTTAAAGCTAAACCCACATGCTTCACGCAACTCATCTAGCTTGTGGATGAACTCTTCTTTCATCTCATTGTTGCCAGTACACTGACAGTCAAACTCACTCAGCTTAAAATACTTAAACATTATTCACCTCGATACGGATTTGATAGGTAGTCCATGCCTTGCCAGATACTATCTATTTCTTTATCAATCTTATCTAGCCTACCCTGTATCTTATCACTATTCTCTGTGGCTATCTTAGCTTTTTCTACAGTTACCTGCATCTCTGTGACTAGCTTCTCAACATCGACTACTCTTTCCTGCAAAGCTATCAACTCTTTCTGACGCTCCATGATAGTCTCTAGGTTACTTCCTAAACCTACTAACTGCTCTTGCATCTCTGATGTATCAGGTATCTGTATAGCCTCTACAGTCTCTAGCCTTGAATACAAACTACTGGCTGTCCATACAGTACCCCCTATCGAAGTACCTATCGTCAGCACTATGGCAATCCACACACCTTTAAGTTTGGTGCCACCTATATTAACTTCTGTATCAGCAAGCACTAGTATTCCTCACAGTAAAAACAATTGTCAGCAGTTGGTCCAGTCTGATAGAACTCACCCTCTTGACCCGCACCTAAGACATCAGCCGCACTTACAAATGCACCTTCTAAGCTGTACATCATAACCACGTTAGTCGTATGGAAAGATAAAGAAGCATAACCAGTAGATGAATCAAATGACGCATTATAAGCATTCATAAAGTCATCACCCATCATATCTACTTCTGCCTGCATATCTTGCACTAAGCCTTCATCATTCTGCACTGCCACGAATGCGGCAAAGGTCTGAGCCGTCTCTTCTACTGCATCGAGGGAATCATTGTAGGCATCAACATGAGTGTCAGTAATCTCAACATCATTGTTAGCAATAAACGACTGTATCTCTTGTGCCTGTACAGCATCACCACTCTCTTCTGTTTCTACTGCCATGTCATTAACAACAACAGCTTTGATCAATACCTCTGACGCGCCCACAAATGCGCTTACAGCCGTGTTAAGTTCCATCTTAGCCTGATCTACCTGTTCGCCTACAAACTCGTTAGCGGTCATTGTATAGACTGCTTGCGTTGTCATTTGTAAAGCATCATTGTAGGCTTGAGCTTGCTCATAAGTTAGCTTGCTATCATCCACCACACTGTCAGGTGCAATTAACCCCTGATCAGATAATGTTTGTAATGCAGATACTCTCTGTATGCCTAAGTCAAACGTGTCAACAATGCTTTGACTGGTATCAACTAAGTTAGATACATTAATGCTGTGGGCGGAAACGCTCAGACACGCTAAGATTGTCGCTAGTATCTTCTTCATCTATTGTTACCCCTATTCCTAGTAGTTGGTTGTAGTGTGTTTCTTTGTCTTCATAGTCAGGAATAAATAATGTCGGGTTATTCTTCATGGCTATAAAGGCATTCTTACCAAAGACCATGCGACCATTGACTAATATGGGGCATGGTGTTCCTGCGATAAACATGGCTGTCCAGTTATTATTGTTTTGGCACATACGGCTTACTGCCGCGATAGACATACCCATGTCCTTTAAAACTTTGCTGTCCTTCCTTCTGTTACACTCTTCATCTTGCACATAACGCCCACCATTGATGCCTAATACATCTATTTGCATACCACCACTGGCAGATCGTAAACAAGTATCTTGCCCTGATGACATAAGAGATGGAGATATAGCAGTGTTTACTGGGTTAGGCTTCCCTGCCCCTGCCCCTACGTTCTGAGTTGTGGTGCTTGTCGTAACATTGTTACTATTAACTGTAGAGTCTTGTGTGTTGTTGTTCAAATCACCGTTCTGTTGGCTGTCTGACGCATACACTGACACAGAAAATAACAGTAACAGCAGTCTCACTTACGCAAACTCATTAGCTTAGATACACCCTTGATACCGAACGAACTAGAGATAGCAATGAATAGTAGATACTGATACCACTCAGGTAAGTTAGACAAGGCAACAAAGCCATCTTCTACCCTATCAATTACTGATGGGTCATTCACTACTATTGCGTAACCAATCATAAAGATAGGCACAGCTAATACAAGTGTCCAGAACTCATCCTTCCATGAGTTAGCAGAAGCATCTACAGCTTTAGATTCCCAGTCACCATCACTCTGTATGACTTTCATTTTAGCCTCATGCTTGGCTTGCTTTTCTTCTGCTTTATTCTTTAGGTATCCACCTGCAATGTTAGCAATAGGACCTACTAATGATTGCCACATATTACACTCCAAGCACTCTCATCATGCCGCCTAAACCAAGAGACTCACCTACTATCACAAGCCCAACACCAAGTGCTAACCACTTAATCTGAAGTAATGATTTGTTAATATTGTGTAACTCATCTCTTAGTTCAGATGTTTGATTATGCAATCTTGTTAGTTGATTAGAGTGATTATCTACACGCCATTCTAGCTTGCTAACTCTTGGCTCTAAGTTTGACATTATTTTTCCTCAAGGCTTTCTTTAATAGAATTGGCATACGCGCTTATAAGAATGTTGAGTTCCTGTGCGCGCATTTGTAAATGATTTAGTTCAGCTTGCAGTGCATTAACACGCTCCACCTGCACAAGTTGTGCATCATCTAAATCTTCTTCTGTATAAGTTTTGTCGTCAATAGTAATCATTACCACGGAGTTCCTGTAACTATTGATGGTGATGCTTGTTCAGCTAGGTCAGCATCTAGTGATGCTTCAAGAGCCTCAGTGTCCACAGCCTCTTGTACCCATGCTATTACATTAGCTTCTGTAAGGTCAGCATAAGCTACATAGCCTTCAGCAGATGAGTCTGGGGTAAAGCTAACCGTACCATACGAAGATGCTACGTTCTCGCCTTGCGCCTTATTCACCTGCCAGTGAGCTACAACTACACCGTCATCTGAGTTTCTTTCTAAGGTTGAAATGTTAAAGTTCATTTAATTATTCTCCAGTTCTGCAACTCTGTTGCGTAGTGATTGTATCTCTTTAATTAAGGTTGGTACGAGTTTACTATAATCAACACCCATCATGTCATCTGCTGTTTCTCCTTCAGATACAGCTTCAGGTGCTACAGACTGTAACTCTTGTGCGATAACACCAAAGTCTTCATGCTCTCCACTTCCTTTCCAGTCAAACTGTCTGATTCTAATAGCATCAATTTTACTACCTGCATCCCCTGCATCTTGGATGTTTTCTTTAAGTCTTTCATCAGATGTGGATACATATTGTGTTGAACTACCATGTGTGCGTATTCTTCCTGCTTCGCCATTAGAATTATTTGTGAAGCTAATCATGGTTGCATAGGTTGTACTAGATGAACTATAAACGTGCTTAATTGTTAATCCTATACCGCCATAAAGTCCTGCACTTGCAATAGTGTTATTATTGCTTGTTGCAATAAATCTGTTGCCTTGAACGCCCCCATTTACATGAAGTCTTTGTGATGGATTAGTAGTGCCAATACCTACTTTGCCTGATGAGGTAATACGCATTCTTTCTACGCCACCCTCAGAAAATGCTATGGTGTCAGCCGCAGGGCTAAACATACCTGTATTTGTGTCATCACCAAATGTGTATGAAGGTGCAGAGGCAGAGCCGTCACCTGCATTGACAACGCCAGAAAAGGTTATATCTCCACTAACGTCTAATGCTGTAGCAGGATCACTAGTACCTATACCTACTTTGCCGCTAGAGTCTATACGCATACGCTCTGCGTTAGCAGTCTTTAGAGCAATAGTATCTATTGACTGTATACGCATACCATTAGAATCGTCATAAGACACAAAAGCATTGTTTGTATTACCTTCTGATAATCTTATAGCACCACCATTTGTGTTGTCATTAATGTGCAGTGTTTTTGACGAGCCTACATTATCAGGACTAGTAGTACCTATACCTACGTTGCCTGATGAGTCAATACGTAGGCGCTCAGAGCCACCTGCCTGAAAACTCATGCCATCGCCAACCGAACCTAAAGTAACCTTATAGTCTGCTGTCGTTGAAGCATCTTGGAACTCCATGTGCGACTTAGTAGTCCCAGAGCCACCCACAACTCGAACAGGTAAGTTATCACCAGAGCCACCTTGAACTGTTAGCTTTCTTGCAGGACTATCAGTGCCAATACCCACGCTGCCTGAGTTATAGTAAATATCAGAGTTATTAGCAGACCAAAGCGATGAACCACCGCCACCTGCAATAGTGGTTGTTAATGTAGACCCATCCTGTTGTGTAAGCGTAAGGGTATTGTTACTGTAACTAACTGAATTTATCTTATCATTGTAGGCATTGTCCCAGTTACTTGAATTGTAGCCTGTAGCAGTAATTGTGCCTGTTACACTAATACCACCGCTAGTAGTTGCCAACTTAACGCTATTATTATGGTATAGGCTGACAGCACCACCATTAGTGGCAGTAATGTAGTTTACTGTAGGTGAAGCTCTAAGATTAAGGTTTGCGGCATCAATACTTAAATCACCTGTCCCACCCTCAATAATAAAACTTTCAGTGCCAGTAGTTCCCATTACTAACTGTGAGCCGTTAAATGCTATTGCTTTGTTTTGGTCAACTAACAAACCTTCAATAAATCTTGTTGTTCCTGTAACATTTCCGCCAGATAGTTTTAAGTAACGCCCATCAAGACTAGTAGTTATTGTGCCGCCATCTCTTTGCGTAAGAGTGTAATTACCACCACTAAATGATGCAGACGTTATTGTGTCGTTATATGCTGAATCCCAATTAGACTGATTATTGCTTGTAGCTTCAGGATCACCAGTAGTAGCGTTAAATGCTAACAGCTTGCCTTTACGAGCATCCTTTAATGGCAACTCCATGCTAGACGTAGTTACATCATCATCCTGCAATCTAAGGCTACGATTGACTGCTGTCTGCTGTTGGTTAGTAGCAAGCCATAGACGGTCAAAATCATTGTTTACATCTGCGGCTAAGAATGCACCACTAGGCTGATAGTTGGTATCTCTATCTAAATCCATTGCCATAACAATGTTAATTATTGCGTTTTCTGGTGGCGGTATACTAGCACCATTTGCGTCTACCAAAGTAAACGTAACAGTGCCGCCAGTAGCATTGCCTATATCATCTATAGTGTAGTGTGTATTTAAGGTTTGCTTGACACCATTGAGGTATACATCAACATCAGACGCTTCGTGTATCTGAAACGTATACTCATAGTCAACTTGATTTGCACTTGTTGAACCTGCTATGTAATCGTTTCTAGTTGTATTTGCTGTAACTGTCATAGTATCCTCTATTCAGATAATTGCTCTATATTTTGTAATGGTGATTGCCCGCGCTCCCACCACTGGTCTTGTCCATATTCCTTTTTGCGTCTACGTGATATGCTTCTTAATTGCTTTTGATATTGCGGATCAACTTCAGTGCGTAGCGCATCAAATATTGAATCTTGTATAAGTTGTGTTTGCCACGGAGCAGGCACTAAATCTTCTACAAATTTAACACTTTCCCCTAATATATTAGTTTCATTTCCAGATATAGCCTGCCACACATTTCCCGCAGTCAAAGATACTAGCTTTTCTGCTCTTGCGGCTTGCAATCCTAATAATGCTTCGCGCATAGATGCACCATACTGTGTATGATTCACTAATAACATATCAGTAACTAAACTACCTGAGCCGCCTTTTACAAAAGCATCAAACAGAAATCTGCCATCAACTTCTCTTGGCGTTCTTCCTTTGCCCATGTCAGTTACTTGTAGTGACAACCCGCCCATTAAGGTTGAGCCTAAAACAAAAGCACCGCCATACGCAACCTTACCTTTTGCGCTTGCTTGAGCCATAGTCCTGTTATATTGATTCATTGCTACAGTTATAGGAAATGACTTAATTTGCATTACACTACGTACAGCCTGCCCGCCTACCGTTGCTCTTTGTAAACCGCCTGTAGTAATTGCCTGCGTTCTAGCATCAAGCATGGGTGTTGCATACTCCATTTCTTTTAAAACCATAGCATGAAATTTCATGCTTTTATCAGCAGTTAAATCAGCAAATGTAGCATTTCTAAACTTGATTGTTTTAGTTGCTCTTAAACTATCCCAGTCTTCTTTTGTAATACCATTTCTAACTAAAACTTCTTTAAAGTCTAGCTCATCAAATCCTTTTTTAAAGCTGTCAGACAGCATGCCTGCAAACTCCATTGCAAAGCCTTTTTGCATAGATTGCGACAAATTAGTCAGCCCTGTGAATCTTAAAACAAAATCAGCCGCTTTTGCTGTATATCCAGTGCCATAGGTATCTGTAAACCTGTTTGTATTGTGCGCCCTGCCCATCATTGTATCTATTATTACGCCGCTTCTGGTGAGAAAGTCGCGATACTCTTTTCCTTTCTTTCCGTTAACAACTTGTGAAGCATATATGTCTAGCTGTCTAAAAAAAGTTTTTACTATTGGCATCTTGTTATAATGAGATGCTAACGCCGATGTAGCTACATCAGTGAAAGATGCAAAAAATGCCCAACCTAAATTAGCCGCAACTTCTACGTTTCTATGTGCTTGGAGAGCATCAGCCGTAGTGGTCATGTGACCGCCATTTATTTCACCGCTAACAACTTTATACACAGAATTATAATAGCCAATATTTTTGAATTTTTTACCTTGTCTAGCAGACTGAGCTATTGCGTAATTTTTTAAAGACTCATACATATTTTTAGGATTTGTGCCTAAAATTTCTACAAGCGCAATATCAGATGATTTAGTTTGTATGTAATCTGTAATGGTAGACAATACATCGCCTTTACCAAATTTATTCTGATACTCTAGCCAAGCATCACCATCTTTAAAATATAAAAATCTTTTTTCACTATCTTTGCGTGTTAGTTTTGTTGCTAACCTTTTAGGCGTTGGCAACCCTTGCGCTTTGTTTACACCACCAGTAACAATTGTTTGATAAACATACCTCAATGCTCCATCTAAATCGTCACCTTGTAAGGGCTTTCCTAGATCGTCAAGCATTTTAGTTGTATCTAATAAGGGTTTTATATAACTCACCCAACCGTCTTCAGTGGCTTTTTCTATTAAACGACCATCATGTGCCTGCGGAAATACCCAGTCTTCGTTCTTAGAAATGTTGCCACCAACCTCATTAAACTTGACGCGCATAGCTTCAGAAACATCTAGCCATGCTTTTGCTAATCCATTTATAGTTGCATCAGAAGATTGTTTGCCATGTGCCGCTCGCACAAACTCTGCTATGCCATCTGAATCCTGCGTTAACCCAAATGTTTTGGTTCTAAAGCGCTCAAGACCGTCAGACCACATTGCCGCAAATCTTTGCGTATAAACTTTTTGCAAATAGTCAACATTAAATGATTTAGCTTTTTCTGTAACATCTTTAGATAGCAAAGATACTAAGCCAGCCCCTAAACCTTTTGGGTGCTGATTAATATACTCAATATTCTGTGAAAGACGTATTGCGTCAATTACTTTTTCGCGTTTTTGCTGTGATAGCTCACCTGCAATATTTTTTATAACGTCAACAGGATTTTCTGAATCAAGTATTTTATCGCCCATCTTTTTAGATATGCGATTTTCTTTAACAGCAAGGTTAATACAATAATCAAAACTAGCCACGGGTACACCTCATTATTGACTCTAATCCTTCAAGCTCATCATCTATGTCTTTTATTATTTGTTTTGCATCAACAAGCGTTTGCTTGCCATCATCAGCAACCTTTATAGCTAAAGGTTCGTCTATAGAATTATAAACTGCCATTTCGTGATCAAACCGTTGGCTAAATCCTGCATCTTCTAAAGCCTGTGCTTGCAAAGATGTAGTTTGCGCTTTTGGCGCAGGGGGCAAAGGCAACTCTTTTAGCTCATCGAGTGTTACTGTGCGCTTATCAAACTCACGAGCTAACTTAGAATTGTTTGCAATAATTTCAATATCTTTATCTATATTAGTTTTGAATATATCATTAAAAGCATCTTCTGCGTTTTCAGCAGTTTCGAGTTTATTTTTTAATTGTACTAAATCATCGCGCATTTTAGGATCAGTAGCTTCTGCAATAGATTTATTTAGGTCTTTAATTGCAACAACCCTAGCTTCATCAATACTTTTTATCGTTCCTTTTGCATACGCTTCAAACGCCTTTAAAGCTACTTCTTCTGCTCTGAACCCTTTTTGCAATCTTAAATTTTCAGCAAATAACTCAATAGCAAACACAGCTTTTTCTTCTGCTGTTGTACTTTTAGTGATCCAATCATCAAGCTCTTTTTGCGCTCTTTGCGGCAATATGCCTTGCTCTATGCGGCTGAGGTCTGCTTTTGCCAAACCTGCTTGTTGATCTTTTTTTAATTGTGTTTCTAGTCTATTTATTTGAGATTTTATATCTCTAATTCTATCTGCGCGTTTTACTTCTGCATTACGTTTTAATTTAGCCGCTTTACGCTTTTTACCTTTACCCACCTCTGGCACATATAACGGCTCAGATTCTAAATCCTCTAGAGACTTGCGTAAATTTACAAGGCTTTCATTAATTTTTTTGCGCTCACCTCTAGTAATGCCTTCGCCTGCAAGAGCAACTAATTTTTCTTTTTGCTCTGTCAAAATCTTTTGTTTTGTAGCTTCTATATTTTTTAAAGTAGGTATCCCTACTGAATTGCCCTGTACTGTAGGGGAAGTATACTTATAAGGAGCCTGTGGAAATAAATCTGTTTTAATATATTCTGCAGATTTTTCTGCTGTTTTAGATAAATAACCTGATACGCCTTGTATGCCGCCACCTAAAACACCTGCTGTAAGAGATACGATACCTATTACACGTAATGCGTCTTCAACTTCATACGGAGAACCAATAGTTTGTTTGTGGCTGTAAACTAATGGTTGTATAGCGGATTCAGAGGCAACTGCAATGCCCGCGCTATTTCTTGCTCCAACTAACACACGACTTAACGTGCTTAAACTTTTTGCCGTAGTTCCTACGCCACCAAAAGGTAAAGTGGCTATATTAATAGGGTCTACAATATATGAACCTGCCATGCCTAAAAATTGTGCAAATCCGTTGCCCCTTTCCATAATGTCTTTATTGCGGTTTCTGCGCTGTTCTAAAAATTGATTACGCTCGTCAAATATTTCTCTATCTGATTTTACAAGCCCAGTATCTTCCGCCAATCTATCATAGTTAAATTCACCATACATATTTGTATAAGCAGATAAATCCATACCGTCTTCTTTAGCTTTTAATACTGTTTCGCGCCTGTCATAATAGGATTGATTATTAAAGCTAGCAGATATAGATCGCTCTTCATCGCGCACGTATTGATATGCGGCACTATTTGTTTCACCGAATGTTGGGTTATCACCTACGTCAAACTGCATAGGTTGCAAATTTTGCAATAACTGTCTATTACCTTTTTCAGATAAAATTGGCATTACAGAGCTACACCTATTTCAGTTTCTTTGAACTCTTGCAATCGTTTAATTGACTCTGCTCTTGCGGCTTGTTTTTTTGATGCTTCTTCTTGTTGAAATTCAAATCTTGCTTGCGATACAAAAGGATCAATATTAAAATAAACAGGGTTGCCATTAATCTCATGTACAGCAACTTTATCGCCCAATCTTGCAATATATTGCCCGCCTGCTACTTGCTGCATACGCACATCGCCACTTTGAAAAAATCTTAAAACTTGTTTTTGTCTGCTTTCTGTATCGTTAGGCATAATATTTGCTATTGTATTCAAAGTGATATTATCCCAATAATCTTCAAATTGATCTTCAGTAACATCTGTAGGTAGTATCGTTTTATAGCCATTGTAATCAATAACTTCACCAATAACAGACTTGATCGCTTCTGATGTCTTTTTAGTACTTATAAGTCTAGTCCCTTGCGGTACTGTACTAGCATAAAAAGCTACGGCGGCATCATACAAGTCTGCCTCGTCTTGATATGGTACTGTTCCTTCACCTATATAATTATAAAAATATGTTTCAAAAGTTTTTGTAAAGTCCTCGCCAGATACTTGGGCAGGGTCAGCTTTAATTGCTTCTAATCCATCAAATATTTTTTGACTGACATTTTTGTTAGGATGTGATCCCGCTTGTGCATACACTCCTTGATTTTTGTCTGACAACAATCCCCAGATATATGAATCAGCTCCATATACTTGCGCTAAATTAGACTGCTCATTAGCTGTCATTAAAGCAAAGCCCTGAATAAATACATCTGCTTCACTAGATGTTAGTATAGGAAAGTTTTTTTGCCCATTCGTGTAATGCTGTGAAGCTAATTTAGCATTTGCTTTTCTTTGCTCTAATGTTTCTTTTGTTGGATTTAATACATTAAAGTCACTTCTAACCACACCGCTAGATTTTTGTGTAAACGCATATCCCATTGGGTCTTGCAATAAAGCAGTATTAAGTTGGGTTTCAGCTTGTATTATTTTTGCTAAAACTTCAGCACCTTGTACGCCTAAATTCTTAGCCTGTTCTCGCAGTTTTATTCTTTCATTAAAACTACTTTGCTTGTATTCATGTATTTGAACAGCATCTTCTAAATTCTTTTTAGCGTCTGTGCCTTCATATATTGCAAGAGCTTTTTCTAAATCTTCTTCATTATAATCTTGACCCATAGCAACTTGCGCGGTAACGCCATCAGCAAATTCTCTTTCTGCTTGTTTATCAACAATTTTTGCATTTTCAATTACAGACTTTTTAACATTAATACGTTTTCTAGTATTTTCTAAATACTTTCCCCATTCATCTGCTGAATAGTTTGATGGTATTTTATCTTCTAAATCCAATAAATCTTTATATGCTTGTGATACATTTGTTTCTGCTGTGTCTAATAATTTTTTTGTTCTTGCAGTTTCATCTCTTTTTTTATTTAAGTTTGTTACAGCTTGCTCATAATCATACGACTCATCGACTTCTGCTAAAGCTTTTATAGACTCTATTGTGCTATTGTATTCTACAGTTGCGTCTTCACCTTTAACAATGAGCCTAGTCATTTCAGCTACACCATCATTGATGTTGCCTTTGTGCAAATTAATAGCAGTTTCTTTTTGTTTTGTTTGAAAGTTAGTGTTGATCGTTGTTTGTGCAGTTAGTATGCGACTGCTAACATCTTGCCTTATTGTTGGGCGCATTTTTTCTGGTGCGCTTTCTAACAAGCCTTTTAAATATCCTTCTGATGCGCTTTGAAAACCTGAAGGATCATCTCTATATGTTTCTTTAAACTCAGCAATTTTAGCTCGACTATCTTGCTCACGCTGACTTCGTACCGTTGCGTTTAATGCTTGATTGAATTGTGCAGACCCAAACTTAAATGCACTTCTTTTTTCTACCTCACCATAAGTCACTTTGCCAGTTACAGGATCAACTTGACGAGACTCTTCTGCCGCTTGTACTGCTTCACCAACAGCTTCTTGCTCACGCTTAGTTTTAACAACGTCACGAGTGATGTCATAAACCTGCTCACTAAGACCTGCAAGTGCGCGCATACGAATTTCACCTGACCGATCTACATCAGTAGGGGTAAACTTTCCATATCTTGTAATAGGTTTAATAGCCATGTTTTATCCTATGTTGATGCAGAGGCATCTGCGCCAGCTTTTAATAAAGTGCCTACAGCACCAATTCTTCCTGCATATGCCGCGGCTTTACCTTCTCTAATAAGTTGACGTTGTTTTAGTTTTTCACTGAGACTTATAGCCGCTTCGCTAGTGGTTGTTTGTCGAGCAGATTCTAAAGATACACTTTGTGGTGTCGCGCCACTTATACCACTCATAGCCATAGCAACCTGATTAGCGGCAATCGCCTGATTTAACTCCTCACGCCTAGCAAGCTCTTCAGTCTGAGCGCGTAAGCGTTCTTGTTCTGCCTGACGCTTCATTTGTGCTTCTTGCGCCTTACCTGTTTGGTATTGCCCATACGCTTGTGCCGCACCTGCCAATGCAATTAACTGCCACATAATAACCTCTAAGAACTAATCTCGTAATCTATTGCTAATAAATGAAATGGTGTTGGGTCTGGCACTGTTATCTTAGGAACAACCTCTCTACCCCAACCGTTACCACCGTTATTGTCTTCTATAATCCCTGTAGACGGCACTAAAGATGTATTTAGTGGGCTACTACCAGAATCTCCAAACTCTCTTACAGGTACAGCTACACCATCTATATTAACACCTGCTGAGTTAATTACACGCAAATTCATTCTATCTACGCGCTTTAATGCCATCTGTATGTTGTCACCACTAGCCATCATGGTGCTTAATGGCATGGGTTTGACAGTAGGCACAAAGTTACGACCTACCTCTATAGTAGCATTTAGTTTTCTTTCTGCATCTGTAAGTTCAACTACGTTAGCATACTGTGCCGCATATCTTGGTGGTAATACGCTGTTACCCGCTACAACATTAATAAGCTGATTGCCTGATAAATGTTTTGTCCCAGTAAGATACTGCGGATGATAATTGCCATTACCATCTGGCGATGAACTAGGCGCAAACTTAACACTGATATCCATCAAGTGATCTAATGTGAGTCGCGATAATGTAAACTCATAACCACTAGTAGCAACGCCGCCTGTTTGACATAAAACGTGCAAAACATTGTTTACAGAAACAACTTGCTTATACTTATCTACAGAACCTGCAAAGTTAGTATTACTGCCTTGTATCTCACTGCCATCAACAGCTACTCTAATTTGGTCAAACTTAGTAAATCCTGTAATGTCTTGGTCGCGCAATGTGTTCATTACGATAGCAGTACCATCAGCGTTAATAACAAATACATAGTTAGCATCATCTGCTGATACCGCAGTAACCGCATCCATGTCTACAGGAGCGCTAATCAGATGTGATGATAATACAGACATATCTACGCTTCTAAAGCCTTCTTCTCTGTAATCAAAGATGAACTGTCGAAGTGTTCTGCCATTGCGGTCTACGAACAATGTAGTGCCGTCTAGGGCTAGTGTAGGTACATCTTCACTAAAGCTACCATGTTGCGTCTGCTGTTGGGCATCAAGCGTAGCAGGAGTGTTGCCTGTAATACTGTACTCTGCTCCCTCAGTAAATACTGTAACGCCACGACCGCCAGTAACGTCAACGATAGCACTCTTTGACCCATTAATAGTAAACAAAAACCCTTCGGTTGCTTCTCCTCGTTCTACTTTGAAATCAAAGTAAAATCCTGCTTGTGATGCCATTAGAACCTGTGGCTTGTCGCGTGTGCCACCAATCCATAGTCTGCCTTCTGCAAATACACCAAGATTTGGATAGCCTCTTGTAGCACTCCAGATAGGCTCTTTTGTATCTCTTCCTTGCGTATACCCATTAAATGTTATTGGGTGTGCGTTTGTAGTGCCAAAGCCTGTCATTAAAGGGTAGTCGTTAGCAGAATCGCCTGCCATTGTTACGGTGTATTCATCAGTGCCAGTTCTTGCAACTGAAATGCCAGAATCGCCAAAAACAGGCATATCCTGAAGATTTACCTGCATAGACCTTGCTGTAGCAGTTTGCTCGTCAGTGTCAGCATCGCCATGATATACAATCTCTTTACTTAATACTCCATCAACTTCTAGTTGATACTTATCACCTGCAACATAATTAGAGTGAAATGTAACTGTATTAACTGCGGCTACTTCAGTTGGACTATTTCGGTCATCAAAGTCATATCTAGGAATATTTGTAAACGTAGGAGTGTCGTAATAAAACAAGCCATCATTATTAAAGTTATACACTAAGCGTCTAGGTGCAACATTCTTGTTGAACAGTAATAATACATTTTCGTTACTAGCAACACGATTAGGGTAGTTTGTGCCTAATCCATGATTAATGTCTTGTAGATATGTTGTCGCTGTAGCTGTTACTCTAAATATGCGTAAGTTAGATGGTTGGAAAAACAACAAAAAACTGTCATCTTTGCTAACTTCAAACTTATGCAATTTGTAATCTTCAGATATATTAGCCGTATCTAACTCATAGAAGTTTACATCCTTTATAGACATAACAGCCAGACCTAATGGAGTGCTTGCCCTGCGGACTAATCTCCAATAACGTCTAACGTATGTATTTGGACCGCCAGTAGTAGATACAGGAATATCAACTCTAAGCCGCATGTTTTGCTCAAAGTTTGTAATCTTTGGAACAACAATGCTTTGTTCGTTTGTACCGTCTGCTCCCCAAGTGCTACCATCAGTAGAGCTTTCCAAAAGAAACTCTGTGCTAGAAACATCTAAACTAAACTTAATGCCAATAAGGTCAATAAAGCTAACAGTTTTGGTAAAGGTTGGGCTATTAGAAAATGTATTTTGCCATATTACTACATTAGCATTAGAGCCTATACCATCAAACTCTACTACGGTTGATGGGTTATTATCAGCAAGATTATTAACATTACTGCCTGACTTTACATTGCTAGAACTAAAAGTAAAGCTACCAGTTATTCGCACAGTTTTACCCTGTGGAACGTCAATAAACTCAGAACCCATACGTCTTTTAACGCCACCTTGAGGGGTGGTCACTACGTTGGTAGCAATTTCCATGCCCTGATAGTATTGGTCGAGGTCTGTTCTAGCTTTAATGCTTTCAGATAACTCACCACTAACAAACTTGTTTTGGACAAAGTTACTTCTAGCCATTAGTACCTCACATCAAGGAATGGTCTACTCTGTATTGGTGTTATTGGATGTTGCTGACTATCAGTGTATCTAGCCATGCGCGATTGATTTTGATACTCCATAGCCATAATTTCTTTTGTTGTAGCATTGTCGCGTATCGACATAGCAAAGTCTTTAGCTAGTGCATACTCAATCATCTTAGAGAAGTACACAGGAAACTCTGCTTCAGAGACATTAGCAATATAGTCACAGTACAAGTCACCACTGTGATTTATATAAACCTTGTCTTCAATAATTTGGTATGGCTGATTTGGATTCAGCTTAATTAGTGTAAGTAAGTCAG
>Ga0181416_1000112_pt1 | contig 20367 bp, 8 predicted proteins | sample 39SPOviralmetaG_FD_130141 | JGI IMG/M metagenome (GOLD analysis project Ga0181416, IMG submission 130141) | Marine viral communities from the oligotrophic San Pedro Time Series (SPOT) site, San Pedro Channel, CA, USA - 39 SPOT_SRF_2013-01-16 | ecosystem: Environmental > Aquatic > Marine > Strait... | reverse complement strand
TAGACTTCTTTAAAAAAGTTACTTTTCTTTTCTTGTGCAAAGGCAGTGGAGCCTATGAATACACATAGTAATATAACGAGTTTTTTCATAGTGAGGGTTTATCTTAATATTATTACTTGTTTTTATTAAAAATTAGGTTGTTAAAACTTAATATTTAAACCTTTGTTATTTTTATTTTGTTTTTTTAAAGCTTTTTTTAGATCTTTTATATAAACTTTTAATTCGTCTTCCTCTTCGTTCTTAACACCAACGTCCCAAGTCCTCCAACCTAAAGCCAATGCTATTCTTTGCCATTTAGCATTTCTACTGTCAGTAGCCTCTACTAAAGATTCAATTTCATTTATAGCTCTATCAAGAGGTAAATTTAAAGCGGCTGAAGCTAAGTTTCCAATTATTTCGTAATTAGGTGACAGATTTAATCTACCATCAGCCATTACCTCAAATCCTCTAGCATCCATAACATCTTTATTAAATTTCTTAGTTTGTTGTGCTCCATATAGTTTTCTAAGTTTAGAACCTATTGGCGGTGAAACATTCATTAACTCTAGCATAGTATAAGTGTGGTCTGCTGTGAACCCTTTTTTCTCTTGTTTTTGATACTGCATTATAGTATTTTTTAACGTAGCTAAAACAGCACCTTTTAAACCAGAGCCTCTTAACAAAGTATCTACCATATTATTTAGCATTCTAGCTTTTTTAGCCTCTTCTTTTAAAAGTTGTTTAACTTGATTGCTATCTTCTTCACCTTCAAAACCTGGCAACATAGCAAACATAGCTGACTGTAAGAAAGTAAATATAAAGTTTTGTATTGCTCCGTAGTATATTATTTTACTAACGTTACTCATGTCACTTTGAAACTGAGATTGATTAGGGTATTTTTGTCTTTTAACCAACATAGTACCTGACTTTTTCATAAGTCTAGTCATTTGTTGCGTAACGTTTTGAAACGCTAATATCAAACGACCTAGCTGACTAGCTTGTTCTGAGGATACTAAAGCTGGATCACCTGATTGCTGTGTTTTTTCAGCTATTTCAGAAAAATCATCAAATGCTTTTGCTTCAGCATCTGCTTTAGACATACCTTGTTTTATTAGGCTATTAACCCTGTTTCTATAAAAAGGAGCACCACCCGCTGCAATAGCAAAGTTATCCATTAATTGAGTAGGTGTAAAACCTATTTGTAACAGCCAAGAAACAGCGGCATTAAACTTATCTTTAGAGTTTTTAGCAGCGTTAGCTATCTCTTGCCATTGTAAATCTGTTTTTAAACCTCTACGTCTTTGTTTTAATTTAGGTGAATTCCATATCATAGCAAAGTCTTTCCAAAACTGAGGTTGGTTTGCGTAAGCCGCAGCTGTTTTGAATATGTTATTATCACTCCAGTTTATAAAGTTGATAAATGATATACCTTGTAACAATGCTGATCTTCTGTTAAAGAACATTATAGTACCCACAGAGTTGTTTATCCAATTTAACCAACTATTAGTAGCTCTATTGGCTCCGCTAGGTCTGTTAGTTCCGTTTTCCATTCTCCACAATATGTCTTTCATTGCTTCAACATATCTAGTACCATAAACAGCCTCTAGCTTTGTAAATGTATCTGGTGTGAAAATAGCTTCTTTAGTTTCTATCCAATCTTTTAAAAATCTTTTTCTACCTACTTTATTAGATAAATTATCTAAATCACCTAGTATACTACCTACTTCCCAACCATCTTTAGCCTGAGCATAAACACCATCCATTCCGCTACCGATTACTTGTATTTGATCTGCGTATTCTTTTAATCTAGGATCTTTGTTTATTTCTTTTAAAACACCATCTAAATCTCTTTTAGAAATACCAGGTATATCTTGACCTTGCTTGTTCCATATGTAAATTCTAATCCCTTGATCATACGTTAAATTACCATCAGGCATTAACGTTGTTAGTTTCTTACCAACACCTTTGTATTGTTTGTTTAGTTCTCTAAAATCAGTTACTATTGATGTTTTAGCTATGTTGATAGCATCTACTGCTTTTAAGTATGGTTTAAATAAGTTATCCTGCAACCAAGCTAAATCTTTACTTCCTTGCTCACCTTTACCAGTCATATAGTATAATAGTCCTTCAAAATCTTCTGCAGACGGAGGTAAGAACATGGTATATTTATCTTTGTTCATACCTTTTCTTTTAGCTACTATAGCTGAAAACCTAGCGTCTTTATTTATACCACTTTGATGTTGTATTATTTCGTTTATTTTAGTTTCTAATGCTGAGTCACTAAAAGCAAGTTCTACCCTACCTTTAACATCTATATCTCTTAACACATCTTTAACTGCCTTTATGTTTTTAATAGCATCATCAGCGAAATAAAAATCATTGTAACCTTCAGCTACTTTACCTAGTATCCAATCAGACTTAGCTTCGGGTCTACCATCTTCTAAGCCTGTGATATTATTTATAGGTATTTCTAAACCAATACCTTTTAAAAACGCATGTATAGCATATGCAGCTTCTTGTGGTCTAGCTGTTAATACGTATATGTCACCGCTACCAAATTTATCTTGTCTTTTTAAAGCTAGATCAGCTAGTGGCCCTTTTTTACCATCAACAACTTTGCTAAACTCACTGAAGTCAAACCTAGCACCAGCTGCTTCTAAGTCAGCAGACTCTAAAGCAAACTCAGTTGCATTTATTTTTCTAGTAGTACCATCAGGCATTGTAACACCTACCTTACTATTAGACTTAGCTAGTGTATCATCAAAATCAAATACACTTATACCTTTTCTTTTACCAGATACGCTGTTTGCTAGTTCTAATGTATTCCTAACACCTTTAGTTTTCTTATTTTGTGCTTTTAATTTAATATCACCCTCTCTTTGTTTTATTAAAGTTTCAGCAGGTTTCATATCAAAAGTAAATACATTTTGTTGGTCAACAGCTAGTCTTATCCTAAGATCTTTCATAGGGTTGTTTTTACCAAAAACATCTACAAAGTCTAACTTATCTCTATTTTCTAACCATTGATCATGATATTCTATTATATCATCTATAGCTTCATCTAGCTTAGAATCACTTAAGTTTTTATATCTTAATTCAGCTATTTCAAGCATAGTACCACCGTTATCTGCTAAATGTTCACCTTTTAATTTACCTATAGGTGCGTCTGTTACCGTTATGTACTTTAAACCAGTTAACGATCTAAAGCCTTCAGCTGCATTAGTTTGTAATTGCAACATGCGTATTAAGCTAGCATCTGATATATTGCTGTTTACTAACTTTTTTATAAGATATTTAAATAATATTTTATTATTAGTGTTAGCATCTCTTATTTCGTTTTCTAACTTAGCTAGCTCAGCTTTCTTACCTTCTGCGTTTAGATTACTAAAATCAAATTTTCTACCTTTTTTATTGTTTAATATTTTATCTATCCTATCAAATAAACCACCGTTTATTTTAACATTCATTGGCCTAACTTTACTAAGGTCTAATTCTAATGGTAAGTCAGCTTTGGAGTTAACAAGATTAGATTTTATGTTTTCTAATCTTCTATAAAACTCTCCAGGCTTACCTGTGGCTTTTTTCTTTTTAGCAGGGTCTAAAACTCTATTTATAAATCCTAAAGCATCAAAACCAATAACGTTTAAAACTTCAGCACCAAACTCATTTGCTAAAATTTCCATGTCATTAGCAAAGTCTTCTCTTAAACTTATATCTGATTTTTTAGTTAAAGCCTTTTTAACTTGATCTTTAACATTTTGTGGTATAGCTTTATTAGCTTGTACTGCTCTTAAAAATTGCAAAGTACTCTGATCTTGTATTAAACCACTGTCGTATATATCTTGTATTATAGCCGCCATTTCAGGAGTATAATTCTCTTTATACTTATCACTTAAAACACCATAAGAATCAAATACAGAATCATAATCTGTTTTTAATACTTCTTTTGCAAGCCTTGTTAACTGTTGTAATCCGCCAGCTTGACTAACGCTAAATGCTAATTCAGGATCTCTTTTTATATTTTCAGCTAACTTACCAGTTATACCTTCATACATAGCTTGCATGCTACCAGAGTTTTCCATAGCTGTAAACGTAGCATCTAGTATCAACTCATTAGCTAAAGCATCTTTCAACGCTTTGTGAGTTGTTTCTCTACCGTCGTACTCTACAACTCCAGTTAAATTACCATCTGCGTCTACATAACCAGGACCAGATTTTTTACTACCTTTTATTCTTAAACCATCAACAAAAGCTTTTTTAACAAAATCAATAAACTCTGTTTTTTCAGCAGGGTTCATTTTACTCATGTCTTTTGGTTTGTATATTTTATTACCCGCTTTTTCATCACTAACAAATTGACCTTGATCACTTTGTTGATTTGCTTGTGATTCTGAAACAGACATAGATCCAACAACCTCACTTAAAAAAGGAAAGCTTGATCTATGTTTTACAGCTATTAAGTTAATTAAACTCTGTAGCTTTTGTTCGTCTTTTATAAAATCTTTAAACTTCTGTGATTTTTGAGCACCAATAATACTTGTAACATCTGCTCTAAGATTTTTAGCAGCATAATCTTGTATTATTGTTCTAGCTCTTCTAGGATTAATATCTAAAAGCTCTCTTACTGTTTTACCTTTAAACTTACCTTTAGCATCTTTTAAATTAAGAAATGTTTCCGTGTTAACCTCTAATGTCTTGTTATATAAATCACCTTCAAACTCTATATTTAAAAGTTTTCTAAACTCATTAAATTGTTTAGTTGTTTCGTTTATATCTAAAGCATCATCATTTATGGCTATTTCAAAAGCAGGTCCACCAGTGTCTCTTTGTTCGTCTAATGAGGTTTCAAACCTACCAAACGTTTTAGATTTTTTAGCAAAACCTAATACTCTTAAGTCTATCTGACCTTGTTTTTGACCAGACGATTGTATCCATTGATTTATATTAACATTAGGATTATTTACAGGATCATATCTTGATATTATCTCAGCTAAACCTCTATTTCTAGCTTTCTCACCTATAACAAACTCAGATGCTAAGTTTTCTAATTCAAAATCATCTGTATTTACGGACATTGTTTGTTTAAACTTTTTTCTAACAAAGTTTTCCCAGTAAACACCAATCATCTCACCTACATCTTTTTTATCTTCTAAACTTAACTTGTTCCAATCAACAGCGTTGATAAGATCTTCTGTTGTTTCAAATAAAGTTTTATTATCTGAAATTGAATTTGCTAATTCTTCTGTGCTTTTACCTTCACTATTTAAATCATACTTACTAAACAGTTCTTCTATTCTTTGTTTATCAAGCATGTTTGCGTCTAGCGTACCGTCTTCAATTTTTTGACCTAGTGTTATTAAAAAGTCTATAACATCATTTGGTTTTGAGTATGTGTCTCTATCTAAACCTGTTATATCAGAAATAAATTTACCAAAGCCACTAGCGAAAGATTTATCTTGAGGTTTTGATAAATCCATTTGACTTACTCTTTCTATAAAACCAGCTATTATTTCATTTGACTTAAATTTACCTTTTTCTGACTCTACACGTTGTGATCTGTCTAAACCAAACATGTCTGCATAAATTCTAGGTTGATTTACCTCTAGGTATTCTATTATGTCTTTAGCTATAGCATCTTCTAAAGAAGCTTTTTTAGCTTTTGTTGTGTTAAGCCTATTGTCACCAAGTGTTCTTAGTATTTTATCCCAAAATATCAAGTGACTAACCTCATGTGTTTTAGTACCTGTTCTACTGTTTTTAACTTCGTTAGCTTCTATTGTTGCAAATCTATACACGCCATTGACTCTACCAGCTATACCATTTCTAGTTCCTTTTTCTCCATTTTTTATAGCTGTCCAATACTTCTTTTCAGATGGACTTAAATCTTTTGCTAACTCTTCATTAGCTCTTTTTACAGCTTCGTCTTCTGTTTTAAATATATCTGATTCATAGTTAAGGGCTGTTTGTTTTATAACTTTTTGAACATTAGCTTTTGTAGCATCTACAAGCTCTTTGTTATACATTAACTCAGCTTCTTTATTTATAGCTGATTCGTTTGTGTTTTGACCATCAGCCTCTAACTTAGCTCTAGCTTCTTTTAATATTTTTTTATAACGTTTAGGATCTGTTCCTTTTAATAAGGTAAACCTGTTACCATATTTATCTGGGCTTTTAAACTCGTCTAATATAGCTTCGTTTTGCTTATACCTTAAAGCTAAACCATCTATTAAGGTTTGTTTTTTATTGTCATCAATATCCGTTCTATCCTTAATTTCAATAGCTTGAGCTCGTAAATCGTACATGTTACCAACAACTTGCTTATAATCTTCATACACGTTATAACCCATTTTAGCGCTCCAAGTTTCGCTAAACTCATCTATTATGTCAGCTGTATTTTGCTGTAGGTTTTTTAATTCAGTTCTTATTTCTTTTACTCTTTTTTTATTTAAAGTAAGCGTTCTATTATCTTTAAAACCTTGGAGCTCTTTTGTTAGTTCGTTATGGCGTTTTCCGTTATCTAAAACACCCTGAACAATTTCTTTATTAGCCATGTTTCTTGCGGCTGCACCCATAACTACACCACCTCCACCCATAACACCACCAAAGAAACCACCTGCAAAAGCAGCGTGATCTACGTTTTCTAGTATTGGTCTACCAGTAAATAAATTCTGAAACATGCTAGTCATACCCTCTGTTACAGATTCACCACCAGCGCCTATTAAAAACTCTTTTATTATGTTTTTCTTAAAATACTCTTTACCAGTAACCATAGCTATATCGTCACTAGTACCTTTTAAGAAAGTTCTCATACCACCACCCAAAGCTGTTTTACCTATAATAAAAGTAGGTGCAACACCTAAAGCTCCTTCAGCTAAACCAAAGCCAGTACCAACTAAAAATTTCATAGCGTCAGTTTGGTTTGAATCATTGTAGTCAAAATCATCTGTATTTAATAGCATGTCTTGGTAAGTCATATCACCAATTTGTTGACCAGCTGATTGAACACCTATAACCGTACCTGCAGCAGCAGCAGCGGCATATGTTCCAGCGCCAGCTAATCCAGCTGCTCCACCAGTAGCTATCATACCCGCGAATATCGGTAATTGTCTACCTGATTCTTCAAATAAAAATCTACCAAAATTATCTAAACTGCTAAAAGCATCATCAAAAGCTACATCTTTTCTAAACTTAGCTCTTTCTTTATCCATTCTAGGTCTTCTTTCTTGACCTTTATCTTTAAAGTAAGTAAATTCATTACCTTCTTTTGGTATATAAGCAAACCCACCACTACCTAGTGGACCTCCTATTCTATCAACATCTCTAAGTATGTTTACACCAGCTTCTAAATACTCCATACCACCTAAAAGCAAACCTCCACCTACATCTAAAAACTGGAAACCTAACTTATCAGCCATACTGAAGTTTAGCTTACTTATAGCGAGTTCTTCGTTAGCGTCTCTAGCTATATCTGATCTTTCTATTAAACTATCATAAGATTTTATTAAATTATCTTTGTTTGCATTGTAAGCATGTAATTTTGTTTGTAGAGATTCAAATTGATCTTTAGACATAAATCTACCATCTGCTAATTGTATTTTTTCAGCACCATCTGGTATGTTGAATTTGTAATTAGGGTCAGCAAAGTTCTTTTCAAATTGCGCTATTTCTTTAGCTTCTTCGCTATTTTTAAAACCTTCAGCGCTAATCATTAAAGCATCATAATCTTTTTTAATATTTTTAGCGTCAGCGCTTTTTAACCTAACATCTTCATTATATAGATTAGTGGCTTTTCTTTCTCCATCAGACATACCGGCCCAAGCTCTATCTATTTCACTGTCTATAGCTTTTTGTCTATCTAATATATTTTTGTTGAATTTAAAATAGTCTTGGACAAGACTTATTGGAGGAACTGGACCGTCCCACTCTTGAAATTCTTTTGGTAATTGTGATAAAGTATTTTCAGTTTCACCGTTTTCAGATTTTTCTTTTCTTTCCGTAAATTCTGCTGTTATAGCATCTAACTCTTCTTTGTATGGGTATACTGTAGTTTTTTTCTCAGTACCAAAATAATCATAAGAACCATAGTTAGAGCCTGTTTTTGGCGCTTTTGCTACTTCATAAGGTTCAAAACTTATATTATCGTTAGCTATTTTAGCTTCTTGTATTTTTTTTCTTAACTGTGGGTTTATGTCTGGGTTATTTATTTCACCAAAAGACAAATAACCTATTTCACCATCATCATATTCTACAGGTACATTTCTTGTATCGTAAACATCTTCAAATGATTTTTCTTCAGTTTTACCATACGTAGATACTGTACCAGCTTTTGTTATTCTAGTTTTAGGTACACTAGGTTCTATATATATTGATTTTTTTCTATCTGGATTTATATTTCTTCCAGGTGTTAAATCTCTTTCAGGGATTGTATCTGCCTCTGGATCAATAAATTTTATATTTAAACCTTCTGTTGTTTTTTCTTCTTCAGTATTATTTGGCGTAAACTTTAAATTTAATCCTCCATTAGCTTCGCTGTCATCAAGCGTACTAAAATCTACCATGTTTTTTATAATTTTGCTTTTATTATTCTAAGTATTTCATCTTTGTTTAAAGATGGATCTATTTTAAACCCAGTACTAAACTTATTAGTTTGTGTAGAGTTAACCATCTTCTTTGGTATTATATAAACCTCGTCTTTTCCAGCAACAGATTCTTTTTGACCCAAACTAATTTTATTTTTTATAAATAATTGCTCTTGTTGTTTACCACTTAAATTGTTAAATTCAGCCTGGGTTGTTCCAAATATTTTCATTAATTCATCATTATTAATTTCTTTATCACCTTGCGTATAAATATTTCCGCCTTCTGATCCTTCTGTTGATCTGCTAGCTAATTCAAAACCATCTTCCCACGGAGTACCTTGTTTACCTTGATATTTCCCTATTTCTAATCTCCAGTCTTGATAAGTAGGTGTTCCACCACCTGCTACGGTATCAGCATGCCAAGTGTTTATACCACCTTCAACATCAACAGGAGGTCCACTTGGATTATTTTTACTTTGTTTACTATCAAAACCAGCTTGAGCTTGTTCGTTTAATTTATCCATATAAGCATTTTCAATAGCTAATTTTAGATCTTTTTTTGCTTGTATTTTAGCCCCAGGATCATTTCCTCTTAATGCATTTATTTGATCTTGATAATCTGCTGGGTTTAATAACGGTGCGCCAAGACTCATAGTATCTTCAAAACCAGTTGACAACAAGTCATTGTCACTAAATTTGCCTAAACTTTGTTTAAAGTTTGTTCTAGCTAAAGCTTGTTTATTTTCTGTTAACAAAACACCATTATCATAAGCGCTTGTAAAATTTTGAAGCATAGCGCTACCAGCTTCATAGTTAGTAAGTTCTACACCTGGCAAGTCATCTATAGTCATACCATTAAAACTCATATTTCCATTTTCATCTAGATCAGGAATTATATTTCCACTTACTATATTACTTATAAGAGCTTTATCCTCAGAGCTCATCATAGAACTAACCATGTCATTATCAGCGTCTTCGTTAAAACCTTCAAATTTAGCTTGTAATTTTTTTAATTGATTAGGTATATGATTTTTTATTAAGTCTTCATTCATACCTATTTGCTGCGTAAGTTCAGACTTACCTATAAAATCTGTATCACCAGAATTTTTTTGCATATGGGTCATATAGCCTCTTTCAGCACCTTTATTTTTTACCAACTCCATTATTTTCTCTCTCATTGACTGTGGTAGATCTGGAAACTGTGAAAAGTTTATTTGAGGAGCACTCTCTAGGTTTTTAGCTACTATTTCTTCATTTCTCTGTTTTTCCAACTCTTCTTGTGTAGGACCTGATTTAGTTATTTTTCCAGCGGATGAAGCGCCTTTTGATACGGCATCGAATACGTTAATACCTGTACCGTAAGCCATATTAGCCGCTGGTGTTTTTAAGTTTGAAAAATAACTTGGATTTTTTGTTGTTGCCATTTTAATTATTCTTTATTCATTTCTAAATCAGCTGCTGTACCTAAAGCGCCGATACCACCCATTATACTCTGTGTAGCTGCTGATCTAGCAGCGTTTGCAGCGCCTAATCTGTTTTGTGCCATACTCATTAGTCCACCAGCTTTTTGATATTCTAATCCTCTAGCAGCTGTTGCACCAGCTACATCTGCTTGTTGTACTTGCATTGCTCCTTGTGCAGCTAGCTTTTGATTAGCAGCTTCTTGAGCTCCAATACTAGCAGATGCAGCTTGATTTTGTTGTGCGCTTGCATTAGCCATTGACTGTGCTAAAGCAGCAATACCAGATCCACCAGCAGCACCTTGCAAGCCAGACATTGTGTTAGCTAAAGAAGCTTGGTTCTGTTGAGCCGCAAAGTCAGCAGCCTGAGTATTAACCGTTAAGTCTTCGTATGGATTTTCCATATTAGCAGCTAAGTTTGATGTATCTAGGTTCATCATTCTAGCTTTGGCTCTTGCCATTTCTTGTTGTGCAGCTCTTTGTTCACGTCTTCGCTTACCACCACCGATTATACCACCAGCGATACCTGCTAAACCTTGAACTCCAGCGCTTATTACACCTGCTCCTAATGCCATATTGTTATATTTATCTTATTAATATTATTACACGTTATTTGCTCGATTCAAACACTTCACTACCAACATCATACAGTTCACAAGTTGTAGTTGCATCGTTTTTCATTTTAACCTCAGCATAATAACCTCTTATAGAAGAAGTATTACCTCTACTATCTTTACTAAATAGTATAAAATCACTACTAGTAGGTCTAGTAACTAAACCACCTATATCACAACTTACACTAGTGTTAGTGACAGCTGTTATTAAACCCATTTGTACTATAGTACCACCAGTGTTTTGATAATAAGCTGTATCACCAATTTGTACTGAATCTTGTATGTGCGGAAATGTCATTGTTATATTTGGCATGTTTTATCTATTAAGGTTCTGAAGCAAGTGCTACATGTATGTTGAATGTCATATCTGATGCAGAATCGATTTGCTCGTCTAATTGTGCTGTCCAACTATAATGTAAATCTTGTGATGGTGCAATACCTACTATACTTGTTTTAGTTATAGTTAAATTTGTTGATTGATGGAAGGCTGAACTTGAATCAGCTGATATAGTTAATGTTATCTCATTGTATGAGTTACCGTAGAAGTTACCATACATAACACCAGAACCACTAGTTAAGTTTGTTCCACTTGCTGTTCCGATTAATACGTTTTTAGCTGCTGTTCCACTATTTCCATTACCATCATTATATGTTGCTCTGTGTTGACCAAGTATTATTCCACCACCTGCTCCAGTAACCGTAGGTGTGTATAATCTTGATCCACCAGAACTAGAACCACCTGAAACCGAAGCAAAACTATTTATGTTTAAGTTAGATGTTAAATCATCACTACCATACTTACTAACAAACATTTTACCTGTTATACTTATTGTTTTTGGATTACTAGTATTAACTATGTTTATTATAGGTGTTTGATAATCTAATTCGAAAGCATTTGCAAATAAATCTATATCATCAGTTGTAGACACAAAGTTTGACCAATCATCTACTTCTGGATCTCTTAGCTTAGTTATATTATTAGTAGCTGTTGCTGTTAAAGTTAAATTAAACTCAGCAAAATCTGATGTTTCTACAGGGTAAGATAAAGCTGTATATGTTTTTGTAGCGCTACTAGATGTTATAGTAAAATCACTAGTTGTTGCCATACCAAGTGTTAAATCTACATTTGAAAGTTGATTTATATAAAATGGATTTTGTACAACATTAGAAGAGTTGTATACGTTTCCTTGTAAAACAGGATCTCCAGAACTTGATGGAGTTATAGGTAGCAAAGCTGTTGGACTTATTGCTTCTATTAATAAATAATACCTGCTACTTACAGAAGTTTCAGAGAAAGGTATGTTAACACTATAAAAACCTATTGATGGTATTTCTAAGTCAGTTTGAGAACTTACAAACGTAGTACCATTCCACCATTGTGAAAAAGTTAATGTTGTAGAGTTTATTCCTTGGTTATTAGACATTGTAATTTGCGTACCATTTATACTAACAACCGTAACAGTTCCACTTACACCAGTACCTGTTATAACCATACCCGGTCTTATGTCATTGTTTACAGCTGTTAAATTTAATACAGTTGTGCTACCAGCCGGTGTGCTAGCTGTTGATGTTGTAAAGTTTTTAACTCTAAAATCCGCACCTACAGCACCAAATATTTTAACTTGTTTAGTAGTGGCAAATCTACCTACATTATTACCACCTACAACATTGTAGCCTGTTATTTTGTTTTGATCAGGATCGTTCTCTAAAACTGATTCAGCATTAAACACTATTTCATTTTTGTTTGTGTCTTGTGCTGGAAACTTATACTGAACACTAAACCATCTTTGATCTACATCTTCTAAAGTTGGTGTTGGTCCTGTAAAAGTAATTTCGTGGTTAGCTGGTGTATCCGCACTTGATGTTGATATATCTTGGTTTAGTGTTATATTTACTCCATTTACACTAGAAACTGTAGTTCCTGATTGAACACTCCAACCGCTTGGGTGTGATGCAGCCGAAAGTGTCATACCTGCAACTATATTAATATTAGCAGCAGCAAGCTCTAAAGTCGAGTCAGATGCTTGTGCTGTAGATTTTGCGTTAGAAGATGTTGTAGGAGCTACACCTATTGTTATATCAGCACCAGTAGAATCTTTATCTTGATGAGTTACTACATAATAACTTTCAGGATCATTATCTTCAACTGTTATTTTAAAACCAGGTGCTGTTTTAAAGTTATAAGCATTATTTAAGTTAAACTTAACAACAGCAACTGTATTCTGTGTTCCATATTCAGCTTTATAACCTAATTGATTACCACTTGGGTTTGCTGTTTCATTATTACCACTACCGTTGTAAGTTATAACAGTAGCTATATTACCATCACTTTGATCTACTAGAACTAAGTTTTGTAGTTTGTATTTATTTAAAACACCATCACCTGTTACGGCTAACGAAATATTTAAATTACTAGATGGCATGTTAACACCATCTGTGAAGTTTATTGTAGCTATAACGTTTAAACCACTCTGAGCAAAACTAACACTATCAACATAAGCACCAGTAGCGCTTCCAGCAACACTTAAATCTCCAGCTGTTAATGTAGATCCAGTGTCTGGTGTTATTAAAACAGCTACACTAGAGTTAGTGCTATGTATTTCACTACCAACTTCGACATCAAATGTAGAACCTGGGTTTGTTGAGTTAGCTATACCTGTTAAACTTACTGTAACTGTTCTATCACTAAGAGCTGTATCACCAGATATAGTTGTTAACTGACCTATTCCTTGAACGTTAAATTCTTTTGAATCTAAGTTTTCTAATGTTGTAGCTTCACCCTTAATATGATTATAGAACCTACCTTCTTTTTTCTTAAACTCTTTTATAAAACCTTGTTGAGTATCTGTGTTTATATAATCACAATACCAACCTTTAGTGTTTGTAGATGTAGAATTACCATAGTTATTTGTGTAAACTCTTGATGGAGATCCACCATAATTTAATGTTTTGAAACCTTTAATAGTTTCTGGCATTTCATTTATTAAAAATGTAACAGACGATTCATACTGTACTCCATAGAAATTATTTCTAACAGCATTATCATGTACAAACATTTCACCATTTTTGAAAGAGTAGTACTTGTTATTTAAAGATATTGCACCTTCTGGTATGAATGATTTAAAACTAGGAAATCCTTTTACTTTTTCGTCAAAAGCAACTGTTTGTCCGTCTAAAGTTAAATTGTATAAACCTTTGCTACCATCGTAACTACCTAATATCAATGTTGAACCTGGTAAAGTGTCTTTAAAAAAGTCTCTCATACCATGTTCTGATATTGCTGTTAAACCATCTCTTGATAATCTAATAACAACACCTCTTGATTTGTCTGTAAAATAACATCTATAAGCATATGAAGCAAAAGACTCTGGGTTTTTTGATATACCATACTCACCTATGAAAGGAACAGCTTGACCTAAAACTCTATTAGTAGCTGTTAATTGTGGGTTACCACTTGCTTCAAATATTGCATCTTTATTTGCTAAAACTTTTAAACACTTGTCTTCGCATAAAACTATTAAATCTGTATTTCTAGCGTGTAGCTTTTGTATACCTCCGTAATGTGGATTTAAATCTTTAGTTATAGCTTCACCTTGTATAAACTGATTAAGTTTATTAACACCGCTTGTTGAATTAAATATACCTGAGTATATTAAACCATTTTTTCTTCTTTCTTCTTTATACGGCTCGTCTAAAACAGCTGACACTTTAACTCCTTTACCCATTCTAGGAGCATTATAATCATCATTTATTCTATCAGACTCTACACCGTTACCAAATGAGTAGCAGTTTTTAAAATCTAATGCGTGTGTACTGCCATGTTCAGATATTGGTCTTGATAAACCAGTTTCGTAATAAAGATCTAACTCAACAGTTTCTTTAGGCTCTGTCTCCCATATAGCCGGGTTATCAGATGTTAAAACTTCAACATCTGTTGTTATTACATTTTGTAATATCTGTATTTCATCAGCATAGTTAGAAGCGCTACCAGATGAAGGAAAAGTAAAAGGATCTTCATATGGAGTACCATTTTTATGATGCTCAAAAGTTATTTTGTATCTTCTCTGTTTACTTGAGAATAATTTTTTTCTACCGTTTCTCCTATATTTATAAACTACTTCGCAGTTTGTTACTTTATATATTTCACCTAAAGCGTCTGCTTGACTACCTTTAAATCTAAACAACGTACCGTGTTGTTGTAATGATCCTAAAAAATCATTAGGAACACCGTGACTTGCACCAAAGTTTTTCTCACCACTTTTAGGTCCACCTGCAAAAACAACCGTCATCTCATGAGATCCTAACTTAGGGTGACCATTATTAGCTTGACTTACTTTATTGTGTCTAGCTCGTGTATCAAACCATGATGCTTCAGATGTTGAATCACCAGGACCGGTGTTTGGACAGTTTTCAAATATAGTTCTAGCATCCGATATACCATACTCTTCGTTTTCTTCCGGAAAGCTAGCTATAATGTTAGTGTCAAAATTACCATCTCTATTTATTTTAACAAAAAATCTACCATAAAATTCAGCTTTTCTTTCAAATTTTTCTTCAAAGAGTGTTATTTCAAAAGCATTACCAGATGATAAACCACTAACCATAGTGTCACCAGTTTTTATAGGTTCTTCTAATGTTATTTTATATATATGTTTTTTATTAGCAACGTTACCATCTTGATCACCAGTTGGACCACCGCTAAGCACCTTGTATTTATCTGTTTTAACACCACCTACAACTATTTGAATTACAGCGTCTGATGAGAATCCTTCACCAAAACTAGGGTTCGCGACTGGATCTGGTCCTAAAAACTCAAATGATATACTACCAATTTGTGGTATACTAGATGATCTAGCTATTACATCACCAGTTGCTATAGCTCTTTCTTTTAATTTAAGAAAATCAGGAGCATCATTTGATATATCTAATATCTTATATCTAGACTTTGTTGTTACAAAATCATCAGAATCATGCTTTTTCTTTAATATTAAATAAGTTTCTTCATCAACTTTGTTTCTTTCAGATGATGGAAAGCTTAACCAAACATTACCATCTTCAGCTAGATAATATCTATCCATAGCTAAATTATAGTACTCGTTAGAAGTTTCTTTTACGTAGTATTTAAAATGTGTTGCCCAGTCTGGTGGCTGATTATTTAAAGTAACGTTTACTGCATTTACTGTTTTTGCATAGTCTTTACTAGTTTGCTTTGAAGCGTTTGAGCTAGTAAATACAGGTGATTGTCTATTATATTGGTCTATATAAACGACACCTGCTTGATATGTTCTAAGTGATTTTATAGATAACTGAGGTTCTTTAACCGTTGTAATAGCAGTTTGTGAGATATTCATGCTAATATCAGGTTTATTGAAATCAGGTATGTCGTAGTTTTGTAAGTAGTTAGCGTATATGAGTCTATTAGCTGTAACTTCTTGAGCAAGTGCTTTTCTTGGCACGTTATCCCAAGGTCTAATCATTTGATTAGTTTCTACAGTCTTACTTATTATTTCTGACTCTAACTTATAGTCGGTAGGAAAAGTGCCATCAGAAGCATACTTAAGTGTATCTACAACATATACATTACTGTTGTTTGTTTCTTTATAAAGTATATCAACCTCTTCAACATCAACAGGTCTTGACTCTGTTATATTTATTGTTAACTGTCTTAGATTGTTTATCATACCATCGTTGTAGCCGTTAGTAGATAAATATTCAAAAGTATCAGGTAAGAATGCTAACTCACTAAAAGGTGAAAATGTAGAATATTCACCAGAGTAATATTTCCATCTATAAGCAAAGCTTACAAATTTCTTTTCAAACAATACACCTTCTTCACTTAATATAGCTTCCCATTGTAAAGGAACGTAAGGTATTTCTACAGGAATACTTTGTATTATACATGTAAATGTATTATTAGCGCTTATAGCGTTTATTAATAGTTTTATTTCAAATGTTTCTTGTTGGCCTAGATCTTCATATATAGCCGTACAAGTTATTATATCACCTACTATCCAGTTAGGTAGCGGTGAAAATGTTAAAGGTAAAGAAGTTCCAGCTGCTTTTGCAACACCTTCTGAATCTGTAAACGTTGTGTTAACTGCATTACTTACATTAACTGATGATGAACCAGTACCGTTACCACCTCTTGTAGAGGAGCTCATTGTTAACGTTGGTTTACCCATTGGGGCTTTTTTAGCTACAGTTGTATGTTGTTCTGTAAAACTAGAAGCTGCTGATAAATTTTCAGGAAGAATTTTTTGTCCAGTATATTTAGTATGTGTTGTAAAGTTCGAGCTACAACCAGACTTAAATATCTCTATATCTATTTTTTTAGGTTCTTTTTCACCATCTGTCCACATTAACATACCATCTAACACGTTTATACCTGTTATATACGTGTTTGTTTCAAATCCAAGTATATTATTTGCATCTACTAATACTGGTGATATTACACCGGTATTGTCATCGTACTCAGCAATACAATCAGCCTCATCAGCTTTTATAAACCAATATATTCTATCGTTCTCGTTGTTTAACTTAGTACCAACACAAATTGCATTAGTTAAACCAAAGCTATCAGTACCCCAATTGCTAGTTATAGTTTTTTTATTTGAATCGTAAACTTTACCTAATACCTGTGTAGTTCCTCTAACATTTTGAACAGTACCTACATCATCACCATCAGATGTAGACATCTCAATATTAAGAGCGTCTCTATACTCTCCATTAGGTACTAATCTCTCGTCCAGGTCTTTATTCATTTTACCTGAACGGAAGTAATGTTTAATATCTGGCATATGTATTAGTGTTTAATTACTTTAGATTTACCTCTCATCACTTGAGCAAGCTCTTCTATTTTTAAATTTGATAATCTTATTTTAGCATTTCTTATAGCAACAAATCTTTCTCTTTTTAATAAAGGTATATAATTAGGCGAAACACTAGTATGTGTACTAGCTATTGCGTATGCTATTGATTTATACATAGCTTCTTCAGCAAATTTATGTACTATCATTTCATCATCACTTCCCAAACCATCACTAATATATTTAAGGACAAGTATCTTACCACTCATTGAACTACTTAGGTTTATATAACCTCTATGTTCATCTATGTAAAATATTCCATTAAATTGAGCATGTTCTGGTTCTAAACCAAATCTTCTACCTTGAACAGATTCAAAATCGTCATCACTTCTTTTAGGATCGTTTAATCCAGATTCATCTTCATTTGCACCTTGGTATCTAGTCCATTGTGTAGAATCACTTAAATATAATAAGCTACTATCAGCTTGAAACAAATATTCTCCGTTAGCATCCTGAGCATATGATATTGGGTTACCTGTTTTTCTAGCAGGATATAATATTCTTTCAATACCATCATCATCTATGTAGCAAACTTTTATGTAATTAACATAATCATGTGGTAAAGCTACTCTTAACGAAGGTGTAACTTCTACCTCCATAGATTTACTAGACTTAAAAGTATCATAGCTTAATTCTTGTATTGCTCTTTGAGCATGAAATGCAACATCTGCTTTTCTTACCTTAGGTATTATCTTGTTGCTACCAACATAACTTATAATAAAGTTGTTTATAATAGTTTGTAGTGATATAAACTGATAATTACCATATTGAGGATTTATTATTCTAACTGTAACTATAGATCCTACTGCAACAGGAGAGGCTAATGTTACTGTATATGTAGTAGGATTAAAAGCAAAGTCAACACCAATAGTTGTTGTACCACTTACAACAGTATCTACTCTAATCTCACCAGAAGATTCTGGCATAGTTGCTAAATTATTAAGCAGTGTTTGATTTGCTGGAAATGTTAAAACATATTGTCCAGCAGTACCACCACCACTTGCTTGTGCAGAAGTTGTAGCAAACTCTTGAGCTCCGTAATATTGTTCGTGTGTTCCTTCGAATAGTGGCATAATTATTTATTTTCTTGTTGAATGTTTTGTGCTTCTTCCGCAGCAGCAACTTGATATACTTGTGGATCTTTAATTTCAATACCAGCAAGTTCTAATATTTTAATAACCAGTTCAGACTCGTCTGATTGGTGTAATTCAAAATCTTGACTATTGTTTGCGTTATATAAAGCTTCGTCTAAAACAGTTGTATAAGCCCACTCTACAGTAATAGGTCTAGCTATATAGTTACACACTACGTTGCTAGTTATACTTATAGGATAAATTTGTATTGATCTTGATAAACCTATTTCATTATTAGTTGTTGCAGTTTGCGCGTTACCACTAGCATCGTCTGGTACAACGCTACTAGTTCTAACATAAACAGGTCTTGTTAACGACGGTGCCGTTAAAGGGGAGTTTTGTATATGATGTATTTCGTTTTGACTAATTTTTTCAACTTCTACATAACCACCTTTGTGTTTGTAGTAAATTTCACCTAGTCTATAATAAGAGGGAATAGTACCCATACCGCCTTCACTAGCATCACCTGACATTACAACCGGTTGTCTGTATCTTTCGAATATATCTATTTTTTCTTCTATTATATCTACTTGATCCGAGTATGTAAAATCGTTTGAAGGTAATCTATTTAAAGCGTTTAAATCATAAAAATATTGCTCAAATATATCCATCTGAGCTTGGTTAGCATATAGATTAAATTCTTGAGGAGTTATAAAACCTCTCTGTTCTTTATTAGCTATCGCTAAAACTCTTTGATATACTGTATCTATATTAACTGCCATAATTGTTTTTGTTTATAGTAAGTAACCACCTCATAGAGATGGTTACCTCTATAAGTGATTATTATTTCATTTTTTTCTCAACAGCTCCTAAAACTTCAACACCATCATCTGTTTTAAACCAAGCAGCTAAAGCTGAATACGGGTTTTCTTCAAATGGTACTTTAAATAGTTTTCTACCGTTGCCCCATGTGAATTGTTTACCATCAGGGGATAATTGTATAATGTTTGCTTCTACAGCCTTGATTCCAATGTTTCTTAAATGAACATTATCATCTTGAGCTAAATCTATAAAAGCTTCAGGATTATTTTTAGCAAAAACTAAAGCATCTCTTTTAAGTTCTTTAGTAGATAACTTGCTAACTTTATTTCCTTTTTCAACTCTTAATATAGCTTCTAACTCATCTATTTCAAGTTTTTTAGCTAAATTTAAAGCTTCAATTTCTAGTTCGATCATATCAACTTCATTTTCAGCATACACTTGTGGTGTATATTCAAAATATAATTTACCTTTTTTAGGGTGATATAATGATAACAATTTTTGTAAAGCTGGCTGGCTTTTTGGTACCGATAATCTACCTTCTTTAAAAAATATGTGACCTAAAGTTGAATAACCTTTTTGTAGATCTTTAATTGGCGATCTTTGATTTGTAGCATATCTAAGTTCTCTATTATAACCTTGTTCTTCATCAAACCATAATAAAGGTTTTCTTCTTGTATGCTTACTTTGTATTGTCATGACAGGTGGTTGATTGTCTCCAGTCAACATATAAACTCTGTCTTTAATTTCCCAACCTTTTTCTGCGGTTGGTACGTTTTGTTTTTCCATAATATAATATAATTAAAAAGTTTGTAAAAATAAAAGCTAGGGGCCGAAGCCCCTTTGCTTTTAAGTAATAATTGTTATGCTTTAAGCAATACGAAGTTATTCGCAGCTTGTACACATAAACATCTTTCTGATAAGAAGTTAACAACCATTTCATCAGCAGATGATGTATAGTTTCCACCTACAGATCC
>Ga0181416_1000109_pt1 | contig 20498 bp, 13 predicted proteins | sample 39SPOviralmetaG_FD_130141 | JGI IMG/M metagenome (GOLD analysis project Ga0181416, IMG submission 130141) | Marine viral communities from the oligotrophic San Pedro Time Series (SPOT) site, San Pedro Channel, CA, USA - 39 SPOT_SRF_2013-01-16 | ecosystem: Environmental > Aquatic > Marine > Strait... | reverse complement strand
TCATTAATAATACCTAAATATAACCTACCTCTGTCGTTTGCATCGTTAGGGTTAAGCGCAACAACTTCTATGCTTATCTTATAAGTTTTACCAACGGTTACGGGTAAGGTTTGTTTGATAGCCCTGTACTGTGTTGGAACTATTGTTACCTGTCCATTTGTTACTGTTACTGAGGTTGGTGACTCTGTTAAGTCCCAACTAGCAAGACCGTTGCTAAAGTCTCCATTTGGTAAAAGGTTATCCAAGTACAGCTTATCTTCCTTGGGTAAACCCCCCTGATTTCTCAGGGAGGCTAGTTCTTCTCGCAAGTTTATTGCGGGTTTTGATATTTTTACTGTCATATTATTACTCCGATACCACTAACCCGTTTTGTGCGCTTACTGCGTAACCTACGGAAATTGTGTTTGAATTTAAGCCTGTACGTTGCAAACCAGTGAACTCTGATAAACCGCCTGTTCCTAGGTGGCTAGATGTACCTACATGAGTAATTCCTGTGTCATCATCGTAACTTATGCCGTTAACGCCACTGCTGTTACCGTATAAAGTACACTTAGCTCCCTCTTGGAACAGAGGCTTCTCGTCACGATAGATTTTAGCGATTTGCTCTGCGGTTGGAGCTGTGGCTGAGATGCGGAATAGCGACACTCTGGCGTTACTTCCACCCGATGAATGTAAGGTAAACTTATCACCCTGTGTAGTTTCTATATCATCTATAAATGGATTGTTTAAATTAGAATAATCTAGCTGACCATTTATGTAGGTGTATAAATCTGCACCTCTTTTTACAACACAAAAGTGGTTAAAGTTATCAGTGTTTATTCTGTTATCTAAACCAGACGTACCTACTATTACAGAGTTTTGAGCTAGTGCCGTAGAAACATGATTTATTTTTAACTGTTTAGCACCAGTAGAACCACCACAACTAAAGAAGTAGCCTCCTGTTGTCGGGTTATATCCAACGCCTGTTTGCCATTGAGAAACTTGGGAAGTTCCAAATAAGAAATCTGCACCTTTTTGCCACCACATCCAACAGTAATCGTATTCTGGTGCGCCTATATCGGCAACATTTGGCATTTGTAACTTATTAGCGTCTGTAGCATACGCATAACCTACAAGCTCCGCACCAGATGCCACATTGTCTTTAGTCACGTTACCAACGATGTTTAGACCGTTGCCGCTTACTGAGCGGTCTCGTTCTACTTCTACGACTGATGCGTTGTCAATAATGCCTGTATTGGTTGCTGTCCCTGTTGGAGCTAATGAAAGCCAAGAAGATGTACTTGTAGCAGTAAAGGATAATAACTGAGGTATTTTAGTGCCGTTTCCGTTATGAACATCTTGGTGTAATACTAAACCTCCTGTAGATGAAGAGGCTCTTACAGCAACTTTAAAGTTGTTATTCACTCCATCATCAATAAGGTCTAAGCCAATATTATAGGTTTTACCTACTTCAGTAGTTAGTTCTTGATAAACAGTATGTTGACTACTTTCATTGTTCCTGTCTATAACCATTTGACCGCTACTGTTAATAGAAACAATAGCGTTAGCACCTACAGACCAACCAGTTACTTGTTCAATTCTCACATTATCAAAATAACCTCGGAACGTGCCTAGACCGTAAAGTTTAAACTCTAGTACGCCTGTTCTAGTGGCTGTTATATAAACATCAACACTTCCAGAACCGTTTAGAGTAGTCCCGTGATTAGCAGAAGTACCTCTCCAGTTACTGTATTGGTTTGAACCAGTGTCACCTCCTGTATGAACAACATCATAACGAACTCTATAGGTTCTGCCGCTTTCGATGTTTATGTTCTGGCTGAAATAACTATTAGTAGAACCAGACGTTCTTTCAACTCTGCCCGAACTATCCCAAGTAAAGTCTGAATGTAAATTCCAACCGTTAGCATCATTAGGAAACTCACCGTTAGACACTAGATCACTACCAAAGCTACTAAAGTCACCATTAGTCACCAACTCAGGTGCGCTAATAGTCTCAGCAGTAGTATCCATCAAGGTTGCTAACTTAATGTCACCGTTCATCCAACCTGTGTTGTAGGAGGATGTGATGTAGTTAATCAGAGCGTTATCCTTTTCACCAAGACCGCTAATTTGGCAAAGACCTGAGCCAGAGCCTATAGCAAAGTCATCTTTAAGCTGTGCTAAACCTTTAAAAGAGCCTGTAAGTATGCGGGGGTGTAATCCTGCTGTGCCGTTAGTGTAGGGATAATATTCTACCAACCTGTCAGTAAAAGTTTGATCGGCTTCAGTGATGTCATAAAGAGCAAGCTCACTAGCAAAGTTATAATGACAAGCAATCTTGTTGTCTTTTGTAAAGGTTATTTTACCTATACCTTGAGACTGTCCTGTAATATCAACAACATTTCCATTGTCTTTAATAACACTTACACCGAGTCTAGTAGCAACTGCTATGGTTGGAACAGGTAATCCATTATTAGGGTCTATAGGTGCGTTAGGAAGGATTTTTACGGCTACATCGTTTACTTCACCGTCTGCAAGTTTGTTATCGTTCTCAACGATGTTCATGTGACCGCCCCAAGCGGTAAACCTCACACCGTCTCTTACGCCTCTATTAGAGCCACTTCCTCTTCCTGCGTACTTTTCTGTAGTATCCGCTACATAATCAAAGACTATTACGCCACCATAGACACCAAGCTCACTAGTTCCTTCCTGCTGTAAGCCAGTGAAAATCTTACCGTCTCTAGCAGTAAGTGTACTAATATCAAAGCCGTACCCGTCTGTCGCAAACCTCACTCCGCCACCTATTGAGTGTGTAAACCACATAGGCATTGCGGGGTCATCGCCATCATAAATAATTAATTCATCACCATCTGTTACGATCACAGCAACCGCAGGGAACTTCTTAGTTGCACCACGACTGCTAGTGTTTAACGCTTCGTTGTACCATGAAGTACCTTGGGTACGGTTACGCCATGCACCACCGTCAGAGTCTTTGCTAGTGTCATAGACAAATACGTCTAAGGCAGTTACTGATTTAGATTCAGCGATAGCTGTAAGGTTTTGATAAGCAACACTACCTAAGTTAGCGGCATGAGTTGCGGCAGTTGAAGCATGACCTGAAGCAGTGGTAGCGTGGGTCGATGCTGTAGATGCAGAGCTTGATGCTGATGTTGCACTGTTCTGTGCGTCAGTTACAGCACCCGCAAGGTCAGTAGTTTGACCTAGCTTGCTTACTAACGTAGACATATCCCCAGTAGACTTACTAAGGGTTGTTACATCATCGCTAATATCAGCAACAGTTCCAATGTTTTCTACATTAGATACTACTGTGCTGATGTCGTTATTGTTAATACTTGCTGATACAGTTCCTACAGCACCTATTTGAGTTGCTACATCAGTCACTTGTTGTTTGTAAGTAGGATTAGCTAGAGTACCTATGTTGTTAGCACCGTTAAGGTCATTAGCAACAGTTGTTACTTTAGTTATCTCTCCACCTACATCTGTTATAGTATCTCTGTGTGTGTAGACTGTTTCAATCTTACTTTTGTAAGGCTCTGTAGCTACTGTAGTAATGTCAGGGATAGCTGTAGCTACGTCTGATACTTTAGTGGCAACTTCTGCAACATCTTCGATGTCACTTAGTTTAGCTTCTACTGCATCAATCTCAGATAGCTTCAGAGCTACGTCTGCAATCTCAGAGTCAATAGCAGCTACCTGACCAACCTCTGTTGCTTTACCAGCTACAGTGTTGATGTCACTTAGAGCTGTACCTGTAGTCAGTGTAGTCATCTCTGATGTCTTACCAGCAAGAGATTCTACTTCAGTGATCTTACCAGCCACTGCTGTTACATCATCAATATCATCAGCTACTTGCTTGATTAAAGAGTTACTTCCAAGACTTAAATCAGTAGCTACTGTTTGTACGGTTGTACTAGTAGCAGAGGCATGAGCCACAGTAGCACTATCCAATGCTGTTTCTGCATAGTGTTTAGCAGAGTATTGACCAGTTGCTGAATTATCGTGCGTACTAAATGTAGAGTTCTTTGGATTACTAGCGTACTTCGCTGCATCATCCCTAGCATCTTCAGCATCGAGTCGATTATCACTAGAAAATTGTGAGCTTAGTGAAGCAGCCGCAGCAGCCTGTCCTGCTTGGTTTTTATAATCTAAAGCATTAGCTTCAGAGGTAGTTACAGAAGAACTGAAAGAACCATCAAAAGTTTCTGATACCAAGACATCTGTATCTGAGCTTAGGTTTAGTAATATAACATCACCACCAGATAAGAAGTAATCTCCTTTAGTAGGAATGTCTGCTAAGGTCGATGCTTCAACTAACTTAACACCGTTAAGGTATAACGATGAGTGTGTTTTAAAAGCAGTGTCTGCAAATTTAGTTTTACCAGCTGAGTGTGCATCATTAACGACTTGTAAGAAGCCAACCATGTTGACTCTTTGGTATGCCTTTTTAACTTTAGCAGGAGCTGTTGCTTGCCACTCTGTACCACTCCAAACCTGTAAGGTATTTGTGGAAGAACTAGTGTCATACCACAACGCACCAGTGTTTACAATATTGGCTGCATCAGAGGTAGGGTCAGTACCCTGTGAGTAATAAAAACTCTCTCTACCTATAGTAGTCTCTTCACTCTTGTCATAGGCTTCTTGAGCCATGTTAAAGAGTTGGGTTGAATCCAAATCTAAAGTTTCAGAAGTAAGTAGAGAACCATCTACAAAGTCTACTAACCTACCATCGTGTTTTGTTTCTCGGTATATCCTTATAGGATCACCATTGTTAGGCAGCGTCTGAAATCTAACCTTAGCAACATTGGAGCTATCTACAGTTAGTGTATAACCGCTTGTTAATATTGTTGATCCCACCTTGACTTTAATGTCAGTGCTGCCCCTACCTGATATAGGTGTCGGGGCTATGAAATCAGACGTATTAGAGTGTGTACTAGAGTTCCACACGTATGTCTTAATTGAGTTTGCCATTTATTTATCCTGTTGTTTTTTCCGCCAGTTGGCTATAATTTTCTCTGGATCAGTAATGATTCCAACACTTGTTTTCTCACGCTGGGCGTTGTGTTCAAGTTTACGGTTAACTTCATAAACTTCCGCAAGACCTGTATCTTCGTATTCCTTAAGAAGTTGTCTCATAGCATACCCTTCGTAATCACCAAGAATAGACATAACATCTTTCTCTGCTCCACTCTTTAAATCTCTTTCGGGAGTAGATAGACTACGCTTTGTTACCTTATCGTATCTTGGAGAGTTAATGTACTTAGTTATACGTTCTTCTAAAGTTAATCCGTTTTTCTCTACGCTTGAGTAAATTTCATTGAACCTAGTCCAAGCTGATTTACCATCTTTATAAAAGTAATCTGCTTCCAAATCTAGTATACCCCTTTGCTTAGGAATATCAGATATGTTTGAGTTCATCTTTAAAAACTCTAACCTTACTGGGTTATCAGACAGAAGGGTTACATTAGATAAACCTTTATCTGGTTTCATTCTAATCTGTCCTAGTCTATCGAACTGCGGTGGAAGGTTTGGAGAGAAAATTGGTATCTGACTTTGCATAGCCTCAATAACACCATTCACTTCTCTATATACCTTATCCTCACCTAACATTTTTAAGATTGCTGGAGTAAACACTCTACCTTTTGCTTCTAAGTATTTACCACCCTTGTTGATGGGATCAGCCGTCATCTCTACAAAGTTTGCTATACCTTGTGTAAAGGTTTTATCTTTAGCAAGGTTCATAAAGGAGACAACTGTAGCACCTAGTATTTCATTAGCTTCTTCGTACTTACCTAATTCTACTAAGTCTCTAGTGTTAGCTAGGGTCATAAGTATAGTATCAGCAGGGTCGAATCTAGAAGTAGTATAGAACTTACCCTCATGGTAATAAGAGTGCGGTGCAACACCAGCCAGCTTAATATTCTTTTGGTGGTTGTAAGAGGCGTGATCCATAGTGCTTGTCCACTTATAGATTTCCATCTCACCGCCTTTACCGTCTGGAATCTTCTCCTTTTCGTTGATAAAGTTCCAAGCTGTGTAGACAGCCGTAGTCATCATAACCATTTCACCTAACGCTCTATCTCTGTCATCTCCACCTCTTTTTAAGGCTTCACGGAATCTTCTAGAAAATACAGCTGTTACTGGGAAACGTCTTAGACCAAACTTAAATACGTTTGTAGGTGTTCTGATGAACCAAGCATCCATGACAAGTCTAGCAAGTGGGAACTGGTTTACACCTTTTTGTATCCACTGACCAAAGCCACCTAACTTATCTGTAAACGTAACTTGGCGTGATTGTTGTAAGGCGTAGATAATCTCACCTAAGTCAGTTAACTCCTGCTCAGATAAAACTTCTTCACCGTCTCTCCACTTTTTAACAAGGTCTAAACTTTTATCAGTTTCTGCTTTAACCAATCCCCAGTATTCTTTGAAACCTTCGTCTTGGTGTCTACCTTGCGCTCTCCACCTAGAGTCTACTAAGCCGTAGTACACAGAGCGGTAGTTAAGTTGTTTAAAGAACTCATCACCAGCGGCTAGACCTCTAAAGGGTATACGTACAATGTTACCAACCCAATCGCCTATTGGAATGTCTTTAAGTTCATCCCAGTCTTGGTCTTTGATTTTTTGTCGTACATCCCTTAAGTCTATGTCACCTTTACCGATAGAAACACTGTCCTTTGCTCCACGTACTTCTTCTTTTACTTTAAAGTCTGGATCAAGAATGTTTTTACCAGAAGCAATAACCTCTGCCGCAGCCATTGCAGACCTTCTTGAATGGTAAACCATACCAAACATCTGAACGTAACCTCTACGCCATTGCCTTTTAGCAGCTTTAAGATCACCACGTAAAAGAGCGACACCAGCACCCGCACCAGTTTCAACATTATTAATTAGAGTCATTACTGAGTTAGCGATGACGTTGATTAACTGTGTATCAAAACTAGAGAGTAGGTTAGCTGTGGCAAACTCAACTGCCATGTCTAAACCTTTCTTGGTTGTTGAGACGTAGCTGCCAGCTTTTTCTTTAATGCGGTTGATAAAGGTCATATCTTCTGGAGACACTTCAACACCTGAATCTTCCAACATTTTCTTTCTAAGGAGGTCATCTTCTGAAAGGTTCTTACCTTTCTTAAGACGATCAATCTCTTTCTGAGCAGTCTTAGCCGCCTTATCAACCATCTTGTCCTGCGCTCTGGCTAAATCTTCACCAAAGTAAGACGATAAGTCTCTTGGCTTGCTACCTGTAACAGCTACTCGTAAAGCTTGTAACGCTCTACCCCAAGAACTGCCTAGACCTTCTATGACTGTATGAAGCTCTAAGTAAGCCTTGGTAAGCATTTTCTTCTTAGCTACAGCGTTCGGATCGCCTTTTTTGTAAGCTGTGCTTTCCTCAATCAACCTTATAGACAGTACAATATCTTTTTGTAAGTCTTGTACACCTTTAGTAAAGGCTGCTGCCATTGAAGGATGTGGTTTTTCTTTTGTTAGTTTTTTAACAAAGTCTAAGATGTCGGCTGTTACTTCCTGCTCCTTTAAGAGTTTAGTGATATAAGCTCTACCTTGAGCAATAGACTTCTTAACAGGAATGGTTTTTGTGCTTGTATCATCAGGAGACCGTAAGCTTTTGAACTTCGCTCTAGCTTCCTTAGTGATGATGTCTAGCTCATCCTTAGACATTCTAGTGTAGTCAGGGATGTTAGGCACATCTGAATCTTCTACTTTTCCAAGGGAGGCTACTTGGTCACGTTCTCTAACGTGTACACCAAACCTTTCCTTTCTCGCAGGGTCGTTATAGTTAATTGTTTCATCAATCTCATCTACGGCTTCTTCAACAGTATTGTAACGCCTGTCATCTTCTCTACCGTTCTCTGTTCTTTTCCATTTACCATCTTTTTGTTTTGTAACTACATAATCGTATTCGCTACCAAAGTTTGTTCTGGTAAATGTGTACGTATCTTCGTCTACCTTATTAATGGAAAATTCTTGATTAGCGTAGGTTGGTTTCTTACTTTCTCTCGCAGCATCCTCAGTTAGTTTGTTTAACTTCTCTGTGGCTTCCTTAAGACTTTTAACAGTTCCTTTTTGTCCTTCTATCTCCCACTTGTTGCTGCTAACTTTCTTGACATTATAAGTAGTACCGTTACGCTCTACTGTGTACTCACCCTTACCTACCTTAACAGGCTTAGTGTTAATACTTAAGGGAGCTTCTGGCAGCTCTTGTTCATCTCTTTTCTTCCGAGCAGCCTTCTGCCACTTGTCCAGATCAGCGACATCGTTTGAACGAAACAATGTATTGTGCATGAACTCATTAGCTTCTTTAACTGAGCCGAATGAGCCAAAATCTTCTAAACCTTCAATAAAATATCTCTTAGAATCTTTAGGTTTAATGAAGAAAACTTTTTCATCGTCAAAGTAATTTGAGTAAAGTGTATCACCCGCTTCGTTCTTGCCCTCATTCTCAGGCTCACGTAGTTTTACTTCTGGTTCTTCTGTTTTAATCTCTGGAGCTTCATCATCAAACTTCTTAGCCGTTGTCTCAGGAGTTTCTACGTTAATAGTATTCCCATCTTCATCAATAACTTTGGTGCTTCCCTCTTCAGGAGTAAGATCATCTTTTAGTTCTTTATCGAGAACTTCGGCTTCTTCTTTAGCTGCCTGTCTTTCCTCTGTAGAAAGATTTTCATCTTTTGATTTTCTACCAGCTTTTACAAATCTAAAGGCTTTAGCTAGACCCTCCAAAGAGTAGTCAGCTATAATACCCACAGGTGCGGAAGATAAACCGTTCTTAAGTCTGTTTAAAAACTCATCATCTGTTTGCTTGTCACTTAACCAATCTAGGTAATCTGCTTCCATCCCTAACGCTTTAGCTAGGTCAGCAGCGTTAGCATCGTGACCATCAAAGGCAACTGTATCGACAACAAACCCTTTTGCAGTAGCTTCAACAACTCTTTGTGTAACTGTTTGAGCAACTTCAACACCTTTCTTAAAGTTACCTAAAGTAAACCAACCAGCTAAGAACTGTGTCACACCACCAGTAAATTGTGAAAACCCGCTGTCTACTAAACCAGAATCTTTTAAGTCTTTGTTGGTTAGTAAAGCTGACTCTGCGGTGTCCTCTAACGCGCCTTCGCCAAAGTAGCCAAGTCTAGCGTTGTCAATAAGTGTGCTTTGCTTGAGTTGTTGTAGCTGGTCGTAGTCCATCCACTTGACTTCTCTACCAAAGGCATCAAAAATAGTAGCCCCATCTAGGTTCTCCCATAATGTAAGCTCTTCTTCTGTTGCGTCCTTTGTTTTAAACGCAGCTACATCACCCGTAAGTTTGCTTAGGTCATCAGCAATAGGATCAAGAATCATATCTAAAAAACCAGCAGACTCAGTAACAGCACTGCCCACACCCCCAACAATACTTAAGGCTGTTTGGGTAGGTATACTAAAGGGTGACTCTGGCATTTCTGGCTCTGTTTCTACTTCTGGTTCTATTTCCATTTCTGGCGGCAATGGTATTTCTGTCGGTATTGTTATTTCTGGCTGTACGGTCTCATTCTGCTGAGCAGCGTTTAATAAACCTTCAGCGTGTTCTAATAAGAATGCCGCAGATTCTTTATCTCCTTCTTGTTGAGCTTGTTCAGCTAAATCTAAATAGTACGAGTAATCACTCATAATTAACCTCAGTTAAAGTTGTTCCTGTTGTTCCTTCAATTTTATTAACCTTTCCGTTGCCTCAGCAGGTGTCTCACCCTCTCTTGGTTCTTCTAGATCGGGGTTGGAAAGTTTATTAAATATTTTTTGAGCATCTGGTAGCGCATCAATCCTGTATTCATTGTTATCCTGACCTTTAAGCTGGTTCAATGTTGAAAGGATTGTGTTAGCTACTGCCATCCGCTCTTGCATTGGTTTATCTTGCCAATCAGGACTTGTTACTTGTTCAATCCAAAGTTGTTTAGCTACACCATCTAAGTAAGTGTACTCAGCTAAAGCAAACCCTGAATCCTTATCTTTCGATAGAGCCGAAACACCACTTTTGATGCTTTGCCAAGCTAAGCTGTTATCGAACATAGCTTTATCGTTGTTATTACCAATACGGGAATAGAGTTGTGCAAGTAGTGGCTTACTGATTGAATCTTTTTCAACAAGGTTGTTCAAGTATGACACTTGTTCCATTGGTGTGTTGACGTTTAAGAAGCCTTGCCAAATCTCAGAGTATTGCGTTGAATCTAAGTTTACGTCATCTAAATCATCGTAAGCATCCTGCATTGCTTTTACAGTTTGCAAAGCATTAGGAACACCCATTTCCATGTACTCATCAGCAAGTTCTAATAAATCACCCTCTTCATCACCGTTTAGTATTGAAGATGTTTTTTGAGCTAATTTTACTTTATTCTCTTTTAGCTCTCTTTCTTTTGCTAAACGCATCTCATTATCTTGTGACAAGTGTAGCTTTCTAATAGACTCCTTTTTTGTTGCTAGTGTGTTTTGGAAGTCTGTGCCACCTATCGCAGTACGCCCTTTTACGTTACCTTGTAAATAATCGAACAGGCGAGCGTCTTTGCCTTCTCTGTATTGTTGCTCCGCTACAGAAGCTAGTAATTCATATTGAGATTGTGGTGTTTCATAACCTAGCTCAGAAGCTTTAGTCTCCAAAGATTTAACTAAGTTGGTAAACCTTGGATCATCTACAGGCATAGCCTGATCTGTTTGCCCATCTCTGTTTAACTCTGTCATAAAGTTTTCATTAAGAGTCTCAGCTGTTTCAAAATCTTTTTGGGATTTTTTCTTTTCATAGAACTTCTGATTCCAGACATCACCGAACTCAGTACCGAATCTTATTTTACCTACATCTGTTGTTAAGGTGTTAAGAGCTTCTCCGTAAGTTGGAGTATCTTCAGAGTATTGATCTAGAGCATCTTCTGGAGTAGCGTAGGTCGATATATCTGTGTCCTCTAACCATTGTGAAGCTAACTCTCTTTGAGAGGCAGATTGGTTGTCAGCTCTAAGTCTGTCCAAAGCTTCTTGTTGTTTCTCTTCTTTGGTTTGCTCTCTTACTTGTTCTACTTTCATTGATCTAGCTAGACCACCAACAGTCCCCGCAGCAGACTCAAGAGCCGCAGCTACTTGTTCTCCTTTGGTGTTACGTTGACCTTGTACAAAAGTATCTACTCGTGTTGATCCAACCTTATAATCAGGCGAGACCGCAGTCTGCCGCCAGTTTACTGATTCATTGATTGAGGTTGCCATTTATTTGTCCTTTATATACCTTTGTAATCTTTATAACCTGACACCAAAGCTTGACCGACTTTTAAGCCTGTAGCTGTTGAGCTAGGTTTAGACACAGAGTTAATTCTTGATTGTGTTCTTGCTTTAGAACCTAAGCGTTCTTCTTGTATATCTTGCATGGTGTTGTCTAAGTTTCTATCGACACCTGTGTTAGCCACAAGACCTTGCCGCCTCATATCTTGCAGAACAGCGTTGTTGTTGAGTGTAGCACCACTCTCTGCGGAAGCCACCTCAGCTCTAGAGGTTTGTTCCATGACTTTCAAATCTGTAGCTAGTTTTTGTTCAGCAGCCGCTGTATCTTCTCGCGCTTGCTGTATGTTAATCTGTCTTAATTCATCTTTTTGGGCAGCTAAAGAATTACGTCTGTTGACTTGCTCTTTTACCTTTTGCGCTTGGTGTGCTTGAGAAGCCCCTGCGATACTCAAGGTTGTAGAAATAGCTGCCATAGCTGTTACGGGATCACACATTTTCTTTTATCCTCACAAATTGGTAGAAAGGTTCTTTTCCTACTCCGTATTCCTTATCTAATTTGATAAACTTAAATCCAAGAGATTTTAGCCATCTCATAGACACTGTGTTTTCTGCGTGTACGTAGTTAAGCAATAGTGGGTATTGGTCATTCTTTTCCTCCACCCACTTTGCTGAAACTGGCAACATTACTTTCTTAGTTTCTGGTAGTTTACTAGAGCCTAACAACCAAGGACTTGCAAAGACCCCTCCATCTGACACTCCAAACATTCCCACTATATCGCCATCCTCGTGGATGATACTAAAGCATTCTGAAGAAGCATTGAAGCTTCTCTGTAGTGCTTGTAAAGGTCTAGCTCCGTTACTAGCCATTACTTCTTTAGCGTCTTGTTCACGCATAGAAGGAGCTAGTTCACGACAATCCTCAAATTTAGCGGGTCTGTAGTAGTGTGTCATATTAGAGTCTCTTGTTTCGTAGTGTGACAAATCCTTCCCACTCTGCGCTTTGAAAAGTGCTGGGTAGGTGTGTGTCATTGGTTATTGTAATGTTTGTTTTATCTGATTGTGATTGTATACCTACAGGGAACGAACCCTCTGGTACAACCGTAGCTGTTCCAAGTATGTTATCTTCTTGTCCTAACAAGCGTCCAGTAAATGTAGACACTGTTGGGTCTCTACCTACGGAATCAACAGTAACTTTAAAAGTACCTGTATTACTGTAGTTAAAGGCAAGTTTACGTAATTGGAATCTAGCTAACTTAGTAGAGTCACCCTGAGTAGGTTTAAAAACTTGCTCAGATAGTTGATACTTAAATGTGTAAGGTTCGCCAAAGATAAGAGTCTTACTGTCGTTTAAGCTGCTTATTATTTTATTAAGGTTGGCTGCGTCTTGCGCTAGACCTAAGTTTATACCTTCCTCTGTAATAACCACCATTCTATTTGTTAGATGGGCGGCAACATTAGTAGGTAAGGCAGTGTAGGTAGCATCAGTTGGTACAACCGTAAGCTGATTATCCAATAATACTGGGGAAACAATTTCAGACAGTTCCATCTTTTCATAGCTACCATCTTCAAAAGTAAAGAAGAGGTCAGCGTTATTAAAAGCCACACTAGCTATGTTTTTAGGAATAAGATTACCAGAGGCTACTTTACCTTTGTGGAATGACCATTTAGACCAAGAGCTTTGTAATCTTTCTTGGGATGAGTTGTACCACTTGTAAACGTAACACTCATTCTTGTTGGTGTCACTTAAGACTATAAGCATATCTTTATTCGAGGATGCTTGTATATCTCGTATGCCTCCTTGAATATAAGAGGGAACATGAGAGGTAATCTCTACTGCATCTTTAATTTCTGTATCATCTCTTGTGAAGAACTCTCGTACTCCTGCATAGCCACCTGATTTAGTAGCAAAGAATACACTGTTACCAGCACCAACAGGAGGGGCTGTGAGGTCACACTCATACTTAGTAGATTGATCTACCGTTACTTCCGCTGGTGTTAATAACTGGGAAGCAGATAGAGTAAACTGGTTAAGGTTAGAGAATAACAATAAGTTATCCTGAATAGGTACAGCAGCTTTAAGTTCCGATACTTCGTTCTGGCTGACTGCTACATCAATAGGATCAGAGTCTAGCAGCGTACGTACTGTTGTACGCCAGAAGTTGTAGTAACCACTAGCTTCACTAAAGATTACATTCTCTCCTGCAAGAACACCTAATCTGTTTCTGTGGAAGAATATGTCTGATATTGTACTACCAACAAAACTAGGAGTAGGGTTAGTGTTATCATCACCAGCCTTACGCTCGTCCCATTCACCTTGTGCAAAGCTAAAACTAAGGTCAGCGTTTTGTTTTAGGGTGTGTGGCATTGTGGCTAGATCGTAGTAATTCTTTAAGTTGTACGCTACAGTTTCTTTCCAAAATCCAGAGCCAGTATCACCTTCAAAGACAACATGAAAGTCATCTTCTTTCTTCTGGTTATCTCCTACGACACCTAATCTAAAACCTTTCTCACATTGGTTAGGTAAGTCTGTAAATGATTTAGCGTTACCTTTAAATGCTTTAAGGTTCACACCACCGTCATCATCTGTAACTTCAATATTAAAGTCACGTATATTGCCTGAATCATTAGGGGTGTTAATAATAAAGTAAGGTTGGTTGTTACCTGTAGAAACTTCTTGGGGTGAAACAAAGCCGTGAATAGTGGCATTAGCTGGTGTATAAACAACTTTGCCCTCAGGTCTCAATTGTATCGGATTTGAACCAAATGATCCCATATATCCATGAATTTGTACTACATAATATGGTAATCTAATCGTGGTGCTGTTAACTATCTCCCAACCGTTAGGTTGAACATATTGGCTGCTAAAATTAGTTCTGTAAGGTACTGTAGCTCCGCCAACTTGAACAACATATTTACCAGCCTCAGCGTTTGAGGTTGTCAGATTCATAGATGCAGGGACAGTGACATCAAACGCATTAATGCCCTGCCCAACAGCATTAACCTGTTGGAAATGTTTTAAAACTGCGCTTCCTAAGTCAGCTTCTACCTCTTCCCGTAAACTCGTATTACCATTTTTTGTCCTTGATATAACACTAGATACCTTTAGAGCTTCTGAGTTTGTTGTATCATCATTGCCGCTACTTGTAGTAATCTGTTTAACTGTTAGATGATACCCATCTGCTGTTTGAGGATTTCCGTTGCCATCGTTTAGTTCTTTAGAGGTCACTTTAACCATGTAGTTTCTGGCGTAGTTAACACTCTTAAGATAAACCAAAGCTTGGTTAAGATCGTTAGCTGGGTTTATAACGTCACTCATTGCTACTGTTTGTTTCTTATTGACAATAAACGTAGCGTCAGCCACAGAGGTTGTAGCTACTTCTTTAAGATCGTTTGGTAGGTAATCTATGTTGTCGGTGTTAGGTGCTATCTGAATACCGTCTTCGTTCCAACTAGCTACACCCGATTCATACCGCAAGTTACCTTTAATGTCATACACGTATATCTTTTTAGTGTGTGATCCTGAAAGATCAGGGGCAGGGGCTTGGTATGCAAAGGTGTTATTAATTTTTAAACTGGAAAAATGAATATCTGTGCTTGACACTTTAATGTTAAAGGATCGGTTAAAACTTACAGCAGGGACTGATATAGTATTGAGACCCAGTGTAAGAGCAATAGCACCAGAGAAAAACCACTGACCATTAGCATTTGTTCTACCTATCTGATAAAACGTCCCACCTCCTGTCGGTAAGGATGTGATATTTATCTCTACTGTCTGTGCTGCTTGACTAGCAGTACCAGCGGAAGGGGATGTTACAAGCATTACTCTGGGGTATGCTGAACCACCAAGGGGTGAAAATGAAGAGTGTGTTCCTGTTGTTGAATGTGTAACTGGGGCTGTATAACCAGCCACAGGGACAGAAGTCATAACAACTTGGTATTGTTCTTCATCACTTCTTTTGTATGTGTGGAAGAAAGCTGTAGACAGCTCTGTTTCAGTTAAATGTGTGCCGCTAATAGGGTTTCCCGATCTTAACTTGTTTTCAAACTTTGTAGGTGGACGCTTCTTAAGACCATCAACCACATCTGAGAAACCGTTTTCCTGTACTTCTCCCTGACTCTCTAATCGTAGAGCTGCGGGCTGTTGGCTAACCCCGTTAATGAGGTTAGGTATGCTCTTAGAAACTAGACCCATTTCGTATCACCTTTGTTCCAATAGAACGATCAAGGACACTGGCTGTGCCGTAATCGTCAAATATGTTATAATCACCGTTGTCCCCTTCCAGCTCTCTCAGGGCAAACAAGGCTTCTTGTTCGTCATTCCTGTTCATAGCGGATAGGGTATCACTCCCTACAACTCTCTCTTGAAAGAGGCGGGCTGATTTAACAGTGATGTATCGTCTCGCCACTTCAGGCAAGTCCGTAAAATCTAATAAGACAACTATATCTAACTTAAGGTCTTTACCTATGTTAAACGTATGTTGTCGTTTGTCGTATATTTTATTACCTCTTTGAATGTACTCATTCTTAGAGCTTCTAAACTTAGTCTGTGAATCAGCTAAGTCTGCTCTTAGTACATTACTAGGTAGGACTACATTACCATCGGAGTCAGCAATGATGGTGTAGTCAGGTTCGGTGTTGAAGTTCCAGCCTTGAGCTTGAATACTTCGTGAAACTTCATTGAGTATAGTCTCAGCAGTTTCAGCATCTACAAGCCCAGAACCCAAAGAGTTAACTGGAGCTTCACCGATAGTAGAAAGCATTGAGTTTACTGCTTCTATTTTAGTTGTAGGAGTTGTCATATTTACCTCAATGAAAAAATAAAGAGAAACGTCCCCGAAGGGACGCTCTCAGAAAAGTTACAATTAAGCAACAAGTGCGATAGCAGCTTTGTTACGTAGGGCGTTGTGACCCATAGCGTATTTAGCAACCATCAATGTACCTTGACGCTCAATTTGGTACTCAGACTCAACACCAAGATCAAGCAACTTAACAGTTGCAGCAGCATCTTTAGTGAATACCATACCTTTAAGGTCTGCATCGAATGCGTCAGAACCAGTGTATGGAGTTGCGCCTCGACCACTTTCGTTTAGAGGTACAGAGCCATTGTCAGCAGTAGGTAGGTGGTTAGACATAAGAATCTTAACACCGCCTACAGTTGGTACGTTACCACCAGCAACACTACCGTTACCGCCTTGGTCACGGTTGATCGCTGTAGAGTCAGCACCCATTAGTGTGTAGTATGCTTCTGGAGAAAGTACGCAGTATTTCTCACCAGTTACATCGTGCTTGTCGAAAGTCATCAAAGAGTTGATGATACCGTCAACGATGTTCTGAGCTGTGTAAGTAGCTGTACCTTCAGACGCTGGGGTAGCAATGTCAATCTTACCTTTAGCACCAGTAGAGCCGTTAGATAGACCAGCAAAGTCAGCGTTAGTCCACTGAACTTCTTGGTCAGCAGTGCCAGCACCTGTAGCAGCTTGATAGATGATTGATGCAATGTTCTTATCAGCAGCGTTAGATAGGGCATTACCCATCTCAGAAGAGTAGATAGAACGTACATCGTAGTGGTTCATCGCTTCGTCAATTTTAGGTACGAAGGTTGAGCTTACGAGTAAGTCATCTACAGTTACTGTGATTTCACTAGCGTTTACTGAACCACCATAAATGGTGTCACCAGCTGTGTGGTATGCAGCACTTGAAGTACCAGTTACTGGGAACTGTGCTGATTTACCGTTAGAAATAGTACGCACTCTGTGAAGAGGCATAAAGATGTTTCGCTCCTCGAATGAAGTAAGAACTTCACCAGCGAATTGTTTTAGAAATAATGAACGCTTATCACTACCACCATTAGTAGCACCTAAACGTGATACACTTCCTGTATCTGTTCCTGAATTCCAAGCCATTATAATTTACCTTTTGTTAAATGTTTAAATGAATGTTTAATGTTTAGTCACTTAACACTTAATCTTTCCGCTTAGATTGTCCCCGCAGGGGTCAAAGGTAATTAATTTTGTGTTTCGTTACTTTTAAAAAAGCCCCCCGAAGAGGGCATAAAGAGACTATTGTACGTTGCTACGCTCTAATTTAGAGGTAACAGACTGGCGGTATGCTGGATCACTCTTGTATCGAGGGTCTCTCATAGCCGAGGTCACTTCTGCCCAAGAGCTATAAGTACCGCCTGACGAGTTACTGGATTGTCCTTCTATTAAAGAAGGGTCTGTACCCTCAGCAGATTGATACTTTGTCTGTAACCCTGTCACAGCCAGTTTGACCATATCAATGTCTCCAGAATCTACAGCACGATCAAAGGCGGCAATCTCAGATTGGCTAAGATTGTCAGCAGCCCATGATGTCATTTGCTGATAAGATTCCTCACCACCTACGCTTCCATAGACGGCACTTTGGTAGTCTGTCATAAGAGCCTCTTGACCCTGTATCCAACTGTCTACCAAATCTTGAGAAAAACCAGCATCAGCTAACTTTTTGTAAGCATCCTCTGATAATCCTCCAGTTTCGTTGTACTCTCCTTGTAGGCTGTCAAAGTCAACGCCAGCTTGTTCAACAACTTCTCTGACATCTCCTTCTTCAGTAGCAACAGGGGGTGCTTCTTCAGCTGCCTCCTCCTCTGCTTCGCTCTCTCCAGAGCCTAATTTCTTTTCAAGATGGCTATACGCTTCTGCCATCTGCTCTGCATTTTTAAATTTTTCTGGCAACCAGTCAGGACGTTCCTCTTGATTAGGGTTATTACGCGCCTCTAACTCTTCACCTTTCTGAACCATAGCTTCTACGTGTTCTTGTGATTCAGTTTGTTCTTGATGTGTATTAATATTATCAGTCATAATAGTCTCTTTTGTTTGTTACTCTTCCATAGGTGGTAATTGTTGTGCAGAATCAGCCATACCTTTGACAGCAGGGGCTACGCCCTTCTCTGCCATTTGCATCATCTGTTGTTGCTGCATCATCTGTTCTTGCTGTTGTTGCTCTTCCATCTTCTGCTCATCAGACTTTACTAGTCCTTGAGTATCAATACCAAGAGAAGCTCCAAGACGATCTAAGTAATCACCAATGTTTAATTCACTTTGGATAACTTCCTGACCAAGAGGTTGAAGCATTTGTAAGAACTGGCTTAACTTGTTTAAGTCCTGACCACGACCTAGTGCCTCAAGACCAGTTACGATCTGTGGCTTAAGGGTGTCTTTAGGGAACTTAGGCATCTTACCTTCCTTCTGCATCTTCGCAAGTAGGAGGTTGACTAGGGGAACTTGGAACTCTTGTGATAATACAGAGTAGATACCACCAAGAGCAGTCTCTAGTTCCTGCGCCATGTACCGTACTTCCTCAGCAGTAACTCGTTCAGCTTGTCGCTGTACAGAACTGTTCAGTAGGAAGGCAAAAGACAAACGCTCTGTTATAGAGTTCATGGTCTCTTGTGCTACACGGAAGTCGTTAAACTTGTTAGCTTGTAAAGTGGTTACATCGTTAGCATCACCAGAAACAATACCGCCATTAGGTGCGTCTGCAATACTTCGTATCTTTGTAGTACCGTTTGGTCTCACTAAGAATAATAGTTTAGCACTTGCTGCACTACCTTCTACGATAGCACCTGTTAAGGCTTCTAACGATTTTAAATCACCAACAATTTCTTCACAGAAAGAACGACCATAGTCGCTACCATCTACAGCAATAAATCGTAGTGCCATCCAAGGTAGTTTATCTTCAGTGTAAGTACCTTTGGTGCTAGGTATCATAATGTTGTGTACTTCTTGATGTACTTCAAACTTCTTACCTACTCGTTTAACGCAAGTAAATATATCACACTCTTTCTTATTAGTGTCTACCTGATACTCAGGGTTTTCTAATACTGCGCTTAGTACATCTTGGGGCAGTGCATCGTAAGCTACTGTTTCCTTAGTAATGATCTTTAAGATGTTGCCCATAGTGTCACGCTGGGTTACATAACGATCAAGTCTAAAGACTTTCATACCACCTTTATTGGGCATATGTACGAGAACATTACCAGACACAATGAGCTGCTTAAGAGCTTCAAAGGTTGGTACTCGAATAGCTTTTGATTCAATAACCTGTGTTGCTGATCTTTCGATACGAGCTAGTGCTTCCTCTGCTTTACCTCTAGCATCTCCACCTAACTCAACGAGATCATAATCATCAATCGTTAGTCGGAAGAAAGCTTGGTTAGGGGGAAGCAGTGTCATCAGTAATTTAGATGCGAGATTGTTAACGCCTCTAGCACCTACTGATTGGAACGGAGTGGTGTACTGAGTAGACCCTGTATGTCCTTCAGGAGGCATAAGGGTGGGGATTGTTAACTCAGCACAAGTTCTTGCTCTGGAAAGAAAAGCATCACGATCTGCTGCCATGTTTTCATAAGTCTTGGCTATAGATTGATCGTGCATTTTTTATTCCTTTAGAATCTACCACCGATATTCATACCAGTGTTAATATTAGTTTTTGGTTTAGTAGGTTTTGAGATAGGTTCTGGTTTTTTAATGGTCATATCAGATGGAGCGGCTGTAGGTGCGCTTGCCCACTGCTCGCGGACACGTTCCCTTGACTTCCTATCCTTACGGTCATTATACGCCTTATTCATTAGGAGTGACATTGGACTACACATATTAACCTCCTTTACTAATCTTTAAACCTGTACCGCTACCCGTACCTTTATACTGCGCTCCTGAACTACCACGACCTAAGACACCTTTAGCACCTTTCTTTTTTCTATTCAAAGCTGTGGCGTTAGAGTCAACCGCATTCTCTAATTCAGCGGGGGCTTTCTCAGGTGGGGGTGGGGGTGTAATCGTTGGTGGGGGTGGTGGAGCTTTAGGTGTTTTAAACATACACATAATTAAATCTCTTCTGGTTGATCGTCATCTAGTATCATTTCCATACGGTCAATGACTGATTGTTGTCCTTGTAGAAAAGCTATATCGTTCTCTGATATACCTCTCCTGTTGGGTAATGTATTCGGGAATAACTTTCTCAAATACTCTATTAATTCTTTACTTATGAATATTTCTTTCTTCATCGTTACTCTCTATAGGGGATGGTTAGAGCCAGCCCAGTAATTACGGTAGATGCAGCCAGACGTTTGCGATGATGTGGAGGCAAGTTATTACCTCCAACACCGTTATCCAATTTCTATATTTCGCATGAACCTGACGAGCAAGCCAACTCCTGAGTTCCAGTAGTGGTGTCCTCTTTTTCATAGTCTCCAAGCCTGTCCCAATCAATCTCTG
>Ga0181416_1000107_pt1 | contig 20591 bp, 14 predicted proteins | sample 39SPOviralmetaG_FD_130141 | JGI IMG/M metagenome (GOLD analysis project Ga0181416, IMG submission 130141) | Marine viral communities from the oligotrophic San Pedro Time Series (SPOT) site, San Pedro Channel, CA, USA - 39 SPOT_SRF_2013-01-16 | ecosystem: Environmental > Aquatic > Marine > Strait... | reverse complement strand
TAACACCGGAAATACCTCCCCCTACTATAGCTCCAACTAACATAGACTCTAAACCTTCTTGTGTTCCAAATGTTTCATTAAGCCCTTGTAGTATAGATTCAGTTGCATCTTCAAATCCAGAATTATAATATTTATCTGTGTGATAATCTACTGCTCCTACTTTACTAGCAAACTGCCATCCTTCCTGGAATGCTTCAGTTAAAGAGCCCTGAGCAAAAGGTTTTAATCTAGATAATGCAGATCTAAACAGTCCTCGTTGCCCTACTGTATTTATAACTTGGTTAGTAGCGGCATCTAAAGCTACGTCTCTATTTATTTTAGATGCTGTTTTAAATCCTGCTACTTGCTTACCAAACATAAATAGATTGGTACCGGCTAATACTGGGAGCTGTGTAATAAAATCTGTATTACCTGCAGCATATGATGCTTCTAATATTTTTGCAAGGCGTTCTTCTCCTAGATCTCTTTCATTTGTTAAGTCTAGTCTTTCTAATTCTTTTTCTACAAGTCCTTCATATGCTTGTTTTTGCGCCTCCCTTGCTTCTACAGATGCTTCTGCTAAAGACATATACAAACCCATTTCTACAGTATTAGCAGCAGTAAGTAATCCTTTTGCTTTAGAAGCTTTAAAAGTTTTATCTGCTAGTTGTGTACCAGTTGTAATAGCTTTTGACACTTGATACATACTCTGAAGTTTTTGAGATTTAGATGCTAAATTAACTCCTCTAGCAATAAGGCCTGTACCACCTGTTAAAAACATAGTAGCAATAGACCCTAAACTATATCCTGCACCGTTTAATACTGTATCAGCCCAAAAGTTAGCAGTACCTAGTTTTTGCCCAGTAGGCATATCTATCTCTGCCTGGGTTTTATAGTTAGGCATAGCTTCACGCATCCAATCATTAGCTTTATCTATACTTTGACCTATAAAGTTATCATAGTAATATCCTGAACCAAAAGCCATTTCTCCAAGCCCTGCTAATACACCTAATGTATTTTCTGTAACAGCTCCTACAGTTGTAACTATTGCTTTAGTAAAACCATTAAGCCACTTTTCTCCAGTTCCTTGATTTTTAGCTCTTTGTTCGTCCCAATTAAAGTTTCTTGTAGTAGGTACATCATACTTTCTATACTTACTTAAATCATCAGTGTATATGTTTGTAAAATTTATAGAATCAAAAGGGTCTAATTGTCCATAAGGATTAGTATAATCTCCTACAGTTTTAAGTTTATCCTGTGTTATATAAAAAGGATTGTCAAAATTCTCAGATACTTTTGATACAGGCAGGTTTGTTTCCTTATTTAATTTTACAATTATTGACATATTAATATATATACTCGTTTAGTTCTTTTTCTCTAATATACTCTGTTAACTTTTCTTTACCTACTTTTGATGTATATGGTTTACCATCTATTATAATCTCATCATTAGCATAATCAAATACAACACTTCCATCAAAGATTGGTACAGGCCATTTTCTTAAATCTCCAGCTCTACCAGTTCCCCAAAGTCTTTCTACTTTATATGGAACATCATTTGTAAACTTAGTAATACTTTGAGATTGTAATTCATTAGCATTAATAAAAATAGATTTAGTTTTACCTGTGTGTTCGTCTTTATTAGAATTACCTAAGTCTTGTACTACAACTCTAATTAATGCACTTCCATCAGGACTAGCTACATTTACTAAACCTGTTTGCTCGTATATTATTTTATAATTATTTTTACTTCCAAACTCTTCTTCTATATACTTACCAAATGCTATTTTTTCACCATTAGCTCCAAATACTTGTACGTCAGAAGGTAAAGATCTTGTTTTTAAAACGTTGTGTATAGTAGTTCTAGTTTTATCTTCAGGATCTGCAAATGATAAATCTACTTGTCCATCATATTTAATCTGTGCATCTTTTAAATCATTTTCTATTACTGTTCTATCTTTTTCCGTGTTCTTAGTAAATTCAATTTTTGCCTGTCTTAAAATATGCTGCACGTTAAGTAAAGATAAATCACTTCTATCTAATCGGTTTCTATCAACATCAGGTGACATATCACCTTTAGCTATTAAGTTTTTATGTAGTATTTTAGCAACGCTAGGTACAGATAAAGAGCTACTATAAGCACTACCACCAATTGCATCAGGATCTGCATCATAATAAATTGCTTCTAATGCTTCATAAATTGTAGAACCTTCAGGTATTACACCTTCCTCAATCATTATATCTCTAATATCTGTATACATTAAAGTTTCTTTTCTATTCTGATGGACAGTTCGAGGATCGTTAAGCTTAAAGCCTTTCTTTTCATATACTTTAGATTCTTGTTCATGGTATTCTTGTTCTGAAAGATCACCTCTAACTAGTTCTTTAGCCTCTGCTAGCTGTCTAAGTACAATATCTTTTTGATCTCTTGCACGCTTAACTTTGTTTATATCTCTCATAAGTATAGACTTATCCGGTGCATTGTCCCCTAACTGAGTTAGTAAAGATTCCATTTCTTCATCATTATTAACGTTATACAAAGATTGAAGAGGACTTTCTAGTGTGCTATAGATTTCATTGTCTACAACACTTTTTATTACTGCATCTTGTTCAGCAATATATTTATCTTTAGCAATACGAGTAGGACCTCCAATAGCCTCAGCAGATAAAGCATCTGGTGCACCAGCTTGCATTATAACTGTAGGTACAGTTTCTTGACTGCCTACTCCTACTCCTTCAGGATCTAATAATTTATAGTTTAGAACTCTTGTTATATTTTCATAAGCATATTTACCTGTTGCCATGTCTCTATAATTACCTTGCAGTTCAATATATCTATTATTTTTTAAAGCAGTTATAGTACTATTTTCTACTTTAATTCTTTCTAAGTTAGTAATTAAATCTTCTAAATTTGTAACGGAATTATCTCTTATTGTCTCTCCATCTTTATCTAAGCCTTTTTTATTTTTTAACTTAGTAATTTGAGACTTATAGTTTTTAACTATATCAGTAAATTCTTTTTCTGGATCAAGCGTATCAAATGTTTCTAATTCAGCTTGTTGAGCTAATGTGTTTTTAACATCAGACCTACTCATTACAAGATTCATAACTTTGTCTACTACATGATCTGGTACACCCTCAATTTTATCTCCGCTTTGTACTTGCCATACAGCTTTTCCTGCGTCTTTATCAAACACATTTTTAAACGTCGCATCTCTTAAAGTTTCTATATCTGTTAAATCCAACATTCTAGGATCTACATCTTTAAACTCATTTATAATAGCTTCATTTATGTCAACATCTTGTACATATCCTACACCTTTAAAATAAGAATCTCTATCTACTACTCCTGATGCAGTTTTTTGTATTCCTTGATAATTCATTCTAGACTGCCTCATTCTACCATCTCTTGTTTCTGCAGTTATTTTACCGTTTTCATAATCTTCATCTAAACTTGTTTTGTACGCCTTATGTAAATCTAAGCTTTTCTTATAAGGATTATAATCTTTGACAAAATCCATAGCATCTTTATTAATACTCATACCTAAATTTTCATAATCTTTTCTTTGACTTCTAGTTTTAATATTACCATTATAAGTATCTGCAAGATTATTTATTGCTTCTGTATCTTCTTCCATGTGCTCCATATTCATAACAGACGTAGCTAAAGTATTATCTGCTTGTAAATTAGATAAAAACTCTTGTCTTTTCATTTGATTAATCTGCACAGATCCTGTGTCTCTGTACATTGATTGAATAGGTTGTAGTTCGTATTTTGCCATTTTATGATTTCAATTTATTTAATGTTTCTATCGTCAGAAGATTAATTTCATCATCAGACGCACCAGGATTTTGCTTTCTTAAATAGTTAGATAGTATATCTCTTTGGTATATACCATCTGAACCAAATGCTTTAGCTATTCGTTCCTGTGAATCGAATGCCATTTTATCTCCCATTACTGTTCCTATACCTTGACCTAGTGTATTTAAAATTGCCATTCTATTACTAATTTTTTCACTCTCTCTCATATTTTTTGCCGTTACATTAGCGGAATCAACTGCTGCTTTTCTAGCTGCTTCTCTTTGTATCATCTGTGCGTTTACACTAGCAGCTTTTAACTCGTTTTGTACATTCATCATTTCTGCTTTTTGTTGACTTTGCTTAGATAAATTTTCAGCTGTTAATCTATCTTTAGACTCTTGTGCTCCTATATTTGACAAGGCATTTAAAGATTTACTATAATTAAGTTGTCTATTACTTTGATCTCCAGGGCCTAGACCTGCTCTATCAAGCGCTAAGTTTTGTCCTGTATATAAACGAGATACTGCTGCTCTAGCTGCGTCTTGATTAGGGGCATCATATGTTTGACCCTTAACTCTACCTGCTACTATAGGGCTTTCAAATCCAGGAGTATACTTATATTCTTCAAGATCTTTTTGTTTAGTAAGCATTGCTCCAACCACTGGTAAAAATGCTGCAGCTAGTCCTACTTTTGCTGGTGTAGGCATAGTTGTATTTAGAAGTCTAGCAAGTCTTGATTTTTCTTTAGCCTCTTCTTCAACTTCTTTTGGATATAGTTTTGCAAAGTCTTCAGGAGCATTTTGTTTTACAATTTGTTTTGTATTAAACGGATCTTTAGTGTCTTTTTCCGGTTGTTGTATATCAAAAGCTGGGTTGTAAAGTGCATTGAGTGCATCATATTTTATTTGCTGTTCTCCAGTAAGGTCTCTTCCTTGATCTACAAATAACTGTAAATTTTGTAAAGTTCTCATATCTCCTTCCATTACTGGACGTCTTCTTGCATCCATTTTTTGTGCTCTTCTTTCAGCAATTTGTTCTTCTCTTGTTTGTAAAGGCGCAAGAGGATCAAAGTTTATTAAATTTTCCATCTCTGTAGCATAAGTAGGATACATGTTTCTAATTTGTTCCATATTAATACGCCCTCCTCCTTCATTATATTCTACAACACCTCCTAGTTTAGCTACCTGTTTAGGGTCTCTATTAGCAGCCTTCTCTTGCATCTTTGCTAGCATGTTAACCTCTTCCTGTCCTCCTCCATTTTGTAATATGTTTTTATGGTGTTGTGCATATGACATCCCACCTTTCTTTAAATGATCAGAAAAGAAATAATCTCTTGCTCCTCCTTTATTCATTACAACTTGATCCATAGTTTCTCCTCCTTCTACTTCTGTATTTTGATCTACCATAATACCACTATCTGATCCCATACCTGATTCATCATGTTTATTACCCATGAACTCTACTGCATCACTTCCTGGTATAGGAGCCATCACACCTCCTGGTAATGGTTGTACTCCTCCCATTTGTTTCATACTGCCCGCTATGTTTAATCCTGAATTTTCTGCTAAGTTTCCAACATTTACACCCATGTTAGGTAAATTTTTTCCATAACCTTTAAAAAACTCATAGCCAGCTGCTCCAGTTGATAGTACCCCAGAACCTAGTCCTAACACTCTATTAAATAAAGGATTACTAAACGCTCTACTTAGTCCTGTTTTAACCCCTTGTTTTCCTGCCGTCTCTAATATAGGTTGGGCATCAGACATCATAGTTCCGCCTGTATTATATTTTTTTAATCTTTTTAGTATAGTTTCTTTCATTGTATTATATTTTTAATATCTCGGCATTCCTAGTCTTAATCCGCCCTTCTTTACTTGTAATGTGTTAAAACCTTGGTTATACCCAGAAAATGTTTTTGCTTTTAGCTTTGCTGCCTGTACACTGGAGAGTTGAGATCCAAATCTCTTTCCTGTAGATTTATTAGTTTTTGCTACAAACGCATCTTGTTCTGCATCTTGTTCTCTTTTTAATTTCCTTGCTTTGTTTCTTCCAGTTAGACCTTTAATTAGTCCGTATCCTGCTCCTACAACTCCTCCAATTATATTACCTATAACAGGCACTGCGCTACCTAAAGCCATTCCTGTTAATGCAGCAGCTCCCAATCCTGTTCCAATACCAGACAGTACTTTACCTGAGCCTTCTCCAAATGTCAGTGTTGTAGCATCTTTATCATCTGTTAATTTACTAACTCCTGCACCGGCTAGGCTTGCTATAGTTCCTATACCTGCCCCTGATGTTGCAAAGTTTTTTAATCCTGCTCCTACTGCACTTGCTCCTCTAGCTCCTTCTGCTAAAGTACTTACAGTTTGTGGGGCAGCTACACCAACTGGTATCTTAGAAGCTTGAGTAGCCATTTGTACGGCCTTAGCTCCTTGTTGCGCTTGTTTAAGTGTTTGCACTCCTGCATTAATACCCTTTTGGGCTTTTGCTGCTAAGTTTACTGATCGTACACCTCTATAAGCACCCAAAGCATCTGAGAAAGGATTAACTCTATTCTCTGGTTTTACAAATTTATCTCCAAGTGTTTTTGCAGTACTTACAATAGCGTCTGCTTGTCCTTCACTTGCAGCTGCTGCTGCTTGTATGTTTTGATCTGCTGTTATTTGATCTTCAGCAATTTTATCTGATGCAGCTTCAGCATTACTTGTTAACGCTTTACTTTGCTCTTCAAGTTCTTGTTGTTTAGCTTTAAGTATTTCAGGGTTACTTTCTTCTGCTACTAAGTTTTTAGTTTGTAGCCCTACAGGTATAGTATTAGTATCATACATTGTACCACCTACAGCGTATTTACTTTTTTTACGTATCTTTTTTCTTGATTTTTTTGCCATATTATCTGTGTACCTTTCTTGCACCTACAGATGTAGAATACAAATTTAATAAATTATTTTGTTTATTATCACATATTAGTCTAATTCCTACCCACTTATCTGTAAACTTTCTTTGTTTATCCCATGATTTGTTTAAATCTATATAAGATGTGTTTACAGTTTCGCTCATACCATCAACGCTAAACATGTTGTTTGTATCAGAAGTTGTTACAGTTCCTGTGTTTGTTCCTCCTAATAGATTAGTACTAGCTGACATATAATAAGTATCTGTACTTGTACTTAATGCGGCCATATCTCTAAATTTATTAATAGTCCAACTATTACCTACTCTTCTTGTATTTATCATATACTCTAATTCTGTAGTACCTGATATTTGCATTGTATTGTATAATAAGAAATCTGTAAAGCCATGTTCTAAAACACTTATATTACTTTGATTAAATGTTTCTAAAGTATAACTTAAATTAGAAATTAAAGTATCAGTTGCTTTAACTTCATTATGTATAAACTCTACTTCAAATAAGTAATACTTTACTAAATCTATCCAATCACTATTTAACATTGTGTTTGCAGTATTCTCTTGATAAAGTATACCTCTGTTTGTTTCTGAGTTATGTTTCCATATACCTGCATTACCAAAAGTTGTACCACTAGTAGCTGCTACTACAGGTCTAGCATATTTATCAGTTAAAGAATAAAAATCTGTAGAAGTATTAAAATATATATATGGTATGTAGTCATGAAAACTAGTCCAAGTATTTGCTTCTGGTGTATATGATATAGTCCATCCTGCACAATCAAAGTATCCTGAACTACAACTAAATTCTATATCTGTCCATGCACAATTAGTAGGACCTGAGCTCATAGTTTGTCCCCATATTTGATATACTTTTTTATTTGAGTTATATCTAATAACACCATCAGCATAAGACTGACAAGGTAAACTAACTACTGATGCATTCCAACCATCTTTAAAAGCTTGTGTAGGTTTAAACTCTCTTTTAGTTAATATAATTCTTCTGTTCTTAGGGTCCCAGATAGAAGTATACCCCATCCCTAATATAGGATTATCATAATCATTTTTAAGACCATAGTCTTCTAGCTCAAACTTAAGGTTATCTTTAAACCAAGATTCCATACCAATAGCACTTATCTCTTGTAGTTGCTGCCCCATTAAAAATACTTTACGAGACTCCTTGTCTACAAAGAAATACCCATACCTTGTAGTTAATGCTGCCCACTGTGAATTAGTACCTGCATATCCTCCTGATGTTTGTATTATCTCATCCGGCTCTTGTGCAAATATATCTCCACTACCTACAAAAGACTCACTACCATCTTTCATTTGTAGAGATTGTTTACCCTTAGCTGCAAATAAACTTTCCTGCATGTGGAAGTATATTAAGTTATTAAAAGAAGACAATGTCCAAAGATCCCCTCTGTTCTTAGGTAAGTCTTTAAATTGATTAGCTAGGAATATTCTGTAGTTATCTATTAAACTTGTAGTATCTGCTTTTGCACTTCTATGTGTTCTTGTAGGAAAATCTTCTCTCAAAGATTGACTTAAAGGTAATGGGAATGGAGATCTAATAATATTTAACTCAGAATAATTATCATTATATCTAGAGTTATCTAGACTGGAAAAGTCTTTAAGACCTGCATATTCTAATAATTTTCTTGCAGGTGTTCCTGGAAAATACATACTGTTAGAATCTTGTGTATGTCTAAAGTTTATATTATCTGAGCTTTCTACTATATGATAACTTACTGCTCTTTCTGGATTAGACTCTTGATTTGGATTACTAGGCTTTAATCCTGTAGCAACCCCATATCTACACAAGTATGTATCTCCACCAAATATACCTTCTGGTACTATATCTACTGTGTCTCCTGAACCTTGTAAAGTATTATTTCGTATTACAAAGTTTTCTAAATCATCTCCTAAAACTTCAAAGCCTGTCCACACTAAGTCTTGACTATCAATAGATTTATATACATCAGTTTTAAATGCTTTTAAGTTAGCAACAAAGTTTTGACTCTTAATATTACCACCGCTTGTCCATGGTAATGGGTTTGTTAATACTGGAAGTCCTTGACCTATTACTCCATATTGTCCTGCGCCAGTAAAATTATTTCCATGTGGCCACCCTGTTGTATTATAAAGTCTATTTTGTGCTGAGGTTACTGGAAGTTCGTGATTATCTTTTAATCCAAATACTACAGAGCTTTCACCAAACTCGTTAAAAAGTTTAGATCCAAACCCTAAAGGTTCTCCTTCAAATATAACATCACCAGCTAAATATGTTTTTGCTTTTTGAGTTAGTAGTCTAGGTTGTTCTCTTTTATTTATTGGACTATACTCATTACCTATTAAAATACAAGATTTAATTTCTTGTGGATAACAATTAAAGTCTGCATCCCATCCCCACTCTTGTACTATTTCATCTATTCCACTACCAACATTATTCTCTATATACGATACCATTTTCTTCTCCTGCTCTATTCTAGGACCATTCCAAGCAAAGTTTCTAACTTTATATTGTAAGTCTATATGTGTTGCAGAAGCTATACTACTATGACTTCTGAGCAAATTAAAATCATGGAAGCTAAATACTTTATATCCAAAATCGTCTGTAGTTGTACTAACTCCACTACCAGAAGCAATTTGCATAGAAGGGTATTTAGGATACTGAGTAATACTTTTTCCAAAAGGGTCTATACTCCAAAAGTTTTCTTTTTCATTTTTTAAAGTATTTAATATTTTTAGAGCGTCGTCATTATTATTAGTTTCTTGACAAATACCTATCTGTGCATTGTGTTGAGTAGCAGGAATTAAAATTGATTGTCCTAATATAGTTTTATCTGCGTGACTTCTGTTTGCATAATAAATCCTAAAACCTTGTACTTTGTCTGCAAGCTCTTCTGGTATTTTAATGTCTGATAATTGTATACCTAAAATATCTACATCATGTGAAATTTTAGCATCAGCATATTCATTGTCTGGAATTGCTTGAGCTTGAGACTGAATACTAAATGCTATCCAACTTTTACAATTGTAATCTCCACCGTTATTATTACAATCATCATCTGGTTGTAGTCTTTTATAATTATCTAAATTTCCAGGATAACAACCTACATTCTGACTCATGTTTGCTTGAGTAGCATTATCATTTTTGCTTGTTATTTCTTGTGTCTCTAACCAAATTTGTTCTCCTGCTTCTAAGTCTATTGCTACTGGGGTAACAACTCTATTAACATCGTCTAACGTTCCTGCACAGCTACCGCTACCAAAACCGAAAATAGTGTCAGAGTTTACTTCTGTTTGTCCTGTACCTAAAGCTGAAGAAGTAGTCATTAACCTTGTTTTTACATTACCAATACCTTGAAGAGTTCCAACAACATTTTGATGAAACCATACATTCCATGCAACCTCAACTGTCATTTTTTGATCTGCTGTAAATATTTTTGTATTCCAAAGAGCATCTCTTGCAAGAATTGCATCTGGTGATAATAAAGGATTTCCATTTAGACCTACTACAAAATGTGGAGCAGTTTTATCACTATTAAATTTATATTTTACCCAAGTACTTTCTTCTACAAATCCTTCTCCGTCTACATCTTCAGTCCATTCAAATGTTAAATCAATATTATTCCAGCTTTTTTGATTTAAAGGGACAGTTGTAGCATCTGCAGTTTCACAATTGCTTTTTATAATACTTTGTCTACTTGGGTTTTTATTTGAGGGGAAATGATGATGCCTAACTTTTTCTCCTTGTATAGGAGCTGCCGGTGTATTACCATTATATACTTCATAGTCTTCTGTATTAGGATATGTCTCTGTAGCATTCTCCCAATAATTCATTTGTCTGTGTTGACTAAAACTAGCTCCTGGAGATAGTGTAACTCTATCTAAAAAATGAAAGTTCTTTGCATACTCAGGATTTAATTTACCTATATCAGTCCAAAGATCTCCTACTTGTCCTTGACCTGCAGTATTAGTTTCAACTGGCAGTATTGGTTTTCTACCTGGTATGTGATAAGCATAAGACATACTACCATCTTTCATAACAAAAGCTATATAGAAAGCGTATACCTCGTCTCTCATGTATCCTTTATACTTAAATATATTAGGTTGGTATCTGTAAGATTTAGTGTTGTCTACACTTCGTACTGCTCCATCAAACTCGTTTACTCTTGTTCTAGCAAACCCACTATTAAGACCATCTACTGTAGCGTAGTACTCATCAAAGTTTTCTATTGTTTTAGTAACAGAATGTAACTTAATATTGTTAGCATACTTTTGAAACCCTAAATCTTGACCACTAGTTAGATTACCTAAATACAATACATTATCTAATTGTTGTATTGTTTTAGCTTTTTCATATGATACTGTATCTATAATTACATCTTCTACTGATGCAGGACTTGTTCCTTCTATACCACTAAAAGTTACAGTAGTATTGTTTGTTGTAACTTCTATATCATTTAATTTAAATCCTTCAGTTGCATCTCCCATCTTTCTAATTACTACAGGCTTAAGATATTTGTAATCTGTATTTAAATTAGTAATAGCCCATTTAATTGCTTTAGTAGTTTGACTACCTTCTTTAGCTCCGTCTTTTTTATTTGTAGGAGTTGTAAAATCAAACTCTTCTACAATAGATATAGGATTTGAAACAGTTACAAAGTTAGTGGCTACGTAATCATCATCTACATATGCTAAAGCTAAATAGTAAACAGCTGTTAATAATCCTCCACCTTCTAGTATAGACGCTTGGTGTGTAATAAGATCTTCTAGTTCTACGTGTGGTACAGATCCTGCATGTGGAAATAGGTTTAATAGTTCTATATTATTAGGTGTAAACCCATATAACTTACCTACACTTGTACCACTTTCTCTTATCTGTCTATCTACATTAAATGCTCTAGGTGGATTTAAATCATCTGTAAAGTATACTACAAGATCTCCTTTAGCATCTATCTTAAATGTACCTTGTATTGGATTTGATTCTTGGAAATTTAAATCTAGAGGTGGATTAGGATTATATAGTATTGTATATTTATTACCTTCCCATACACCTATCTCATTTCTTCCGGGATTGCTTACAACATCCTTTACAAAAAGTATTACTTTATTATCATTAACTTCTATCTTTCCTAACACCTTATCATTCTGAGCGCCTGTTACTAAAGCTTCTCCTAAGTGTCCCGCAAGTTCTGTACCTCCTTCATTAGAAAGAGATCCTTTTTTATTATTGATAATAGCATTCTTAGCATATCTCCAAGTTCCTTCCGGCTGGTCAATATGCGCAGTGTCTTTAAATAAACCTTTTATAAATCTTTTATCCATTAGCTTCTATGTAAGTCTTCTCTATTATTTAATTGTTCAAACCCTACATCGTGTCTATTAATATTAGGTATCATTCTTACCCACTGATTCATGTAAGATTCATACCTGTCAATGTCTGGGTAGTTTGCAGCATTCCTAGCTTGCGTACAATAGTACTTCCACTGTTGTTCTGCAGTCCCATAGTTAATACCATTGTTCTTAAAATCTGGTTTAGATAATAAAATCTTTTTATATATGTACCAGAATAATGCCTCAGAGTAGCTTATATCGTCTGGCACTAGAGGAAAACAATCTTCATCTGTAGGAAATGCTTTATAGCTTAAACATATTTTACCACTTTCAAATGATGTTTTTATGTAATCATTATCTATTATGTATGTGTCTTCGTAGTTTACATTTTCATTTACACAGTCATCACAATGCATACTTCTATGAAAGTTACTTGCTCCATATTGTAGTGGCTGCATATGATTACTATTTTTAAAATATACATTTTCTAATACTACTATTCTACTATTAATCTCATGTAGTATAGAAGTTGTACTTGAGTATTCTAATCCATTTGCTTGTGCGTCTGCTATTTCTGCTTTTAATTCTTTTACTTTATCTATTAAAGTATCTAGTTCTTTAGAAGATACTGGTGATACTGAGTTGTTAATTGCTACTTGATTAATGTAATATAAATCTGTAGGTAATAATACTTTATGGTTTTTTACATCTAATACACATTGTTTGTGTAACAGTTGTGTAGAAGCACCTATGTGTTCTAATGCTTCACCTATCCATTCAATAGCATCATCAATCCAATTATCATCTGCAGGTTTTAAATCTCTAAAGATTTTTCTAATTATAGTTTTACTAGACTTTGTTTTGTATACTGCCATGTTATTGTTTTATTTATTCAAATATAGTTTCTATTGCTGGCTCTAAAAATCCTCCTTCTTGATATGAGTTTGGTCCACAAAGACCCCCATATCTACATCTCCATTTCTTTAGTGCTAAACTTAGTCTATCTTTACCTGTATTATTTTTAGCTTTTTGTCTTTTACGCATCCCTTTCATTCTAGCACAAAAGGATGACTTTCTTTTCTTAGCTTTACCTTTAGGCTTCTTAGAAGTAACAGGTCTTTTAACACCCGCACTTTTAGATCCAGCAGCTGTTAATCCTCCTGTAGGACTCTTCCCTGCTTTTCTTTGCCATAAAGGTGTCTTTGCCATTTTAGTGCTTTTTAAATTTTAAATAAGCTAAATCATCTTCTTTTAATAAACGTATTAGTTTTTCTTTATTTCCTTTTACGCCACGAGTAGTGTCAAATCTATATACTGATTTGTTTGGTATCTTGCATTTACCTTTCCTCCAATAGTACTTGCAATAAAATTCATCAGTATGATAGATGTGCCACTTTACTCCTTTACCCGTTTCCGAGTTATATAACAATTGACCTTCTTCTAGGAGTTCTTTTTTATATTTGTTACTCTCTCCCCAATCTAATCTAGGTGATCTTGGATCTCTATCCCTTCTAATTATAGAAAGTGTAGAAAGGTTATTCCCCATATTGAATTCCTTTCCATCTAGAATATATTCCATGATCAGAATGTTAAACTCTTGTACTATATTTGTATGTAAAGACTTGTCAAGATCATCATTATAATAATCTTGATAGTCTTCATATATATGCTTAAGAGTATAGTTCATTCTATAAGTCGTCCAAGTTTGGTGTCTTAGGTTCTAAAGTAAATCCTCCTTTTTTATACTTCATCATCTTTCCACCCATACCTTTTTTCTTAGGCTTCATTGCAGATCCTCCGTACATTTTTTTCTTACCTCCCATTTTGTTTTTACTTTTTTTAGCTCCAACTATTCTATCAGCAGCTGTAGCATTAGGGTTATTGTCATATCCAGCTTTTACGCTTAACATTCCAAATTTACCTCCATCTTTCATTTTTTTCTTTTTTAAGTTCATTTTAGTATTATTTAAATTATTCATAGTTCCTCCCATTTCTGCTTTAGCAGTTTCAGCTGATCTTTTAAAATTAGCTGCAGTTGGTGCGCCTTTACTGTTAGGCTTTCTCATTTTCTCTCCTGAGCCAGCTTTTATCCTTGCTCTTTTTTTGTGTATGTTTGCATACAATCCTTGCTTTGCCATTTTTATTATTTTATATTAATTATTTATTTTTTAGGTTGTGCTTGTTGTACATCTTGCATACGATCATTTGTTGTATCACTCTTAGTACTAGCTAGTAATGATAACTCTCCGCTTAAGATGCCTTTGTTAATTGCATTGAGCATGTCCATAGGAATAGGAAAAACAGTAGCACTATCATCATAGCATTGTGCTCCGTTACAGTCTCCAAATTTAGATACAGCTTCTGGGTCTTCGAATATTCCCCTAACGTTAATATACTCTAATCCCTCCGCGTTGTAAATGTACAAATAATTTTCAATCATATAAGCTTTATATTTTTTATTTGTGTACTTATCAAATGCAAGAAATTGTATTGTGTTAGAATCAACTACCGGTATAGTACCAGTCCCTGTAACATCTCCTACATACGTAATAGCTTCTTGATTATTAAATCTTACAGTTGTAGGTATAAGATCTTCACCTCTAGATACAATACACTCTGAGGGTAAACTACAACATTTAGTTGCGTCTACTCTTTGAAGTTTAATACATCCAAGGTCTTGTTCTATGTGTCTGCTAACAAAACCATTTTTAGCATAGTCTCTCCTAATAAACATTGCTCTGTAATGTTTAACGTTAAATTTAATTTGATCTAAGGATATGTGCTCATCATGGTTAGATCTACCACCTCTTACTAAGTTTAGCAAGTTATAAGCTATTTCGTTTAGTGTCATTATTTTTTTCTTTTTTCAAATGATCGTCCTCCAAAGTAAGCACCAATCACTGTAATTAATACTAATTGTAAAAGATCTACATATGAGTCTTTTACAGTAAAGTTTATATGTCCTGCATCAATAAATATAAGTAGCATTGTACATACTACTAAAAATATTAATACTATAGGTCTTACGTTTTTACTTAACCAAGAATCAGAATTCATATCTGCTTGCCATCTAGCTGTAACATTCTTTTCTACTTCAATCTCATAGTCAGCTATCATTTGTTTTATTTTTCTTTGTGCTGCAAGTTTTTCTTCTTTAGATGTATGTAGATTGTCTACTATACCTCCAACACTCTTTACTAGTTCTGTAGCACCCGAGCTAAATATCTTTCCTAAAACTCCCATTATTTCTTAGCAAATTTTTCTATACCACTTATACCAAAACATCCTAGAACTACAAATACAAATGAATCATATACAAATTCATTAATCATTAAGTCTCGTCCTAACCATCCTGTTATAAGATCTACTATCATAATTACACACATTATTGTAAAAGCTATAAAACCTATTATAGACTTTTCATTCCATTCATTATTATCTTTAAATATTTCCATTTTAATTTATTTGTTTGTTTAAGATTAAATCAACTGCACTATCAGATGCATTTAATTGTATATAAAAATCATACCGTGTAGAATCAAATTCAATCTCTTCTTTTTCTAAAACTAACGTATTGTTAGGTGTAATCTCTATATCTTTTATTATATAGACAGTCTGATAACTAGGAACCGGTGCGTTCCAATCACCACCTCTACCTACAAAATTTGCAGTTGCAAGAGGTCTTTGTAAATATAGATCTACATATACAGAATCTTCTGTATTGGTGTTACATAGAATCATACTAAAGACATCATAGTCATTATTATCATCATACCTATTTGTTATAATTGTAGCTGTATTACCTGTTATATTTTTATGTATATGTTCTCTTATCATTATTCTTCGTCTTCTATATACCACTCACCTTCAACATCATTTAGTATTGCTAATATATCTACATACGTATATGCTGTTTTGCCTTGTAAAAACGTTGGTTTGTCCCCTTGATATTTTACAAAAGTTTTTGTATTATCCTTGTTCCATCTTAACGTGTCTGTAGATGTTTCTTCTACCTTAGTAAAATCTACAGAGCTTACATCAGCACTTGTTATTATTACGTATTCTCTTGCCATATTATGGTGTATCTGTACTATCTATGTTTGTACTATTAGTTATTGTTATAGTATTACTATTACCAGAGTCATCAGCTAAAGTAGTATCACTATCGCTATAAGCTTCCATAGTATAATAAGCTACTAAACCAGAATGACTAGACTCATCTTTAGGTGCTCCTGAATTGTATATAGCTGAAACCTCAGAAGATGTTAGTGCATCGCTAAATATAGCGTAGTCATTCATATGACCATTAAAATAAGAATTACTTTGTATACCATTTCTACCAATAACAAGTTCACCAGCTGTTCCATTCCATGTATTACCTATAGCATCTGAATCTGTTTGAGAGCCATCTATATAAATTCTAGTTATATTGTTAGCAGATGTTTTAGAACCTGACATCCAAGTAAATGCTACGTGGTGCCAATTACCATCATTTTCTAACCCACTCCCAGAGTCAACTACATTTGTAGTTCCAGCAAACTTAACATTACCTCTTATTACGCCAGAAGCATTGTTCCATAATAATATAATCTGATTATTAGTACCTTCTTCTTCTCTTATTTGAAAGATAAATCCATTAGCAGACATTGAATCAAGTTTTACCCAAACACTAACAGACCCCGTAGTTTCTAATTGATCTATAGGGTTTCTAGTTAAATAATCATTAGTTCCATCAAAATCAAAACTAATACTATCAGCAAAAGAAGCAGCTGCATCGTGATCATAGCTATACCATTCTGACATAGCGTGAGGTGCTGTTGCGTTAGGAGTTGAAGCACTGTTTGAGTTTATACTTGTTTCTGTAGCTATTGTTTGTAATGTAGTTATAGTTGTAGCACTAGCATTATAAGCATTGTTAGCAATTTCAGCTCTAATACCAGCTAAACTTATAGGGTTACCACTATCAGGAACAGCCATTACATTTTTCTTTTAATTCATCAATTTGTTTTTGCTGATCTTTAACAGCTTCAATTAATAATGCTACCATTTTTTCATACTTAACAGCTTTATAACCATTATCTCTTGTATCAACTATTTCAGGTAATACTTTTTCAACTTCTTGAGCTACAACACCAATATCATCGTTACCGTTAAACTGCTCGTGCTTATCGTTCCAAGTGAAAGTATAACCAGTTAAGCTTTTAACCTTATCAATAGGATTTGTAATAGCTTGTAAATTATCTTTATATCTTTCATCAGAAGATGCAAACGCAGTAACATCACCACCAACATTTAAAGCGCCTTGTATACCAACACCACCAGTAACTTTAACTGCACCAGTTGTTTTGCTACTTGATGCTGTTGAGTTTGATACTGTAACAGCAGCACTAAAAGTTTTAGCACCACTAAAAGTTTGTGTGCCTGATAGAGTTGCATCACCTGTATTTGTTGTATAACTATAGCCTAATATCTTATCTTCAATTCCTGCAGACGTCATTATGTGAGCATCGTCATTATCAAATTCACCGCTATCATTAACACCAGTTATTGTATTGCCATCTAAAATAAAACCACCACTTAATGTAGCTACATTTGTCAATGTAACTTGATCATTATCGTTAATAGATATAGCCATACTACCGTGAGATGTGTCTTGACCTATATTGAATGTATCAGTGTCTGGCTCAAAAGATAATATACCAGCACCAACAGCATTACCACCACCAGCAGGTGGAGCTTGCATTTTTAATTTTATAGGATTACCATTAGTAGTACCTTTCATCAATAAACCTATGTTTAATTGATTACCAGCACCAGCACCACTAAGTTCGGCCAGTGGTGAGTCAGTAACAGCATCACCACGAAGAATAAGGCCTTCATTACCATCGCAAGAAAACGTTTGTACGTCTGTGGTAAAAACTATTTTATTGTTTATATCACCATCATGTGTAATTCCCGACGCCACGCTTAAAACGTTAGTTGTTAAAGTACCACTACTAGGATTATAAGTAAAACCAGTGTCAGTTTCAATACCTTGAGTTCCTGTAGCACCGTCTACAAATGTTGGATAAACTGTTTCGTTTGCAGAGTTGTTAGCCGTTGCAGTAATACTAGTTGCCTCAGTTGCTGTTGCCGCGTTACCTGTACACGATCCTGAAGATCCAGAAGCATTACCAGTTAAAGCTCCTACAAAAGTAGTAGCGGTTAATGTATCTACTCCTGATAAGTTACCTGATATATCAGCATTACCATCAATGTCTAAGGTGTCAGCTTGTAACTCACCAGTAATATCTACACCATCAGATTTTGTAGCTAGTTTTTTACTACCGTTGTGATAAAGTTCTACAGCTCCTCCATTTATAAATTTTGCCATTTCTGTAGAATCATCATGATCTCTAATGACAACATCATCTGCAGCTAATATTTTTATATCATCACTATCACATATAATTTTTAAATCTCCCGTGTTGTTGTCAATTATACTGTGATCTCCATCGTGGTATATGTGCAAATCATTTCCTGTACCAAATTTAGCCTTATTGTTGTCAGCAAGTTTTAAACTATCATCACTATGGTCTATTTGAATATATCTACCTGATGTTGCGGTATTAACTAATATATCACCTGCAAAAGTTGCGGTGTTGTCACCAGCTATAGCGAGAGGTATAGAACTGTCAGTGTCGTTATAAATAAGGAAAGTACCGTTGTTATTTATTATCGAGTAATCATCGTTACTATCTGTGTCAGCCAAGTAAATTCTTGGGTATGTTCCCTGAACATAAAACGAGGCAGCAGTTATGTGGTTACTACCAGCAGTGACGTTACCTGCAAAAGTTGCGTTTTGGCTAGCGTCTAATAATAAAGCTTCAGTACCAACTGTAAAAAACTTCATTGTTGAGCCTAGCGACTCAGCTCTTAATTCTACATTATCTCTGTCTGAAGAGTTTAATAACAACTTACCTCTTACTGTTGAACCACCATCTGTTAAATGTATTTCGTCTTCAATCGCTACATTACCGCTAAAGTCACCAGTTGTAGCAGTAAGTGCATTTACTTGTAAACTATTTGATATAGTTGTAGCTTTTTCCATTTGAATTGCTTCACTACCGTTTGTAGTAATAAATCTCATATATAGATTACTACCTTCTTTAAACTCTAAAGCGGCTCCAGCATTATCAGCCATTAAAATATCAAGACCAGAACCAAAAGTAATGTTTCCAGTCATTGTACCACCAGCTTTTGGTAGCGCTGCATTAGCTATAGTATTATTACTAGTAATATTATTTGTGTTAGCAGTTATACTATTTGTAAGTGTTACAACAGCATCATCATCGTCGTTTAAAGCTTCTGCTAATTCATTTAATGTGTCTAAAGTTCCAGGAGCACCATCAATTAAATTTGACACAGCTGTATCAACATAAGCTGTTGTAGCAACTTTAGTTGAATTATTACTTGCCGACTGTGTTGTGGCTGTTGTTGCTGTATTTATAGTACCGTTTAAATCTCCAGAAAAAGTTGTAGCTGTTAACGTGTCTACACCTGTTAAATTTCCTGATATGTCAGCGTTACCGTTTATGTCTAGGCTAGTACCTGCAAGTTGACCAGCAAAAATAACGTTACCACCGCTATCAATATCCATTACAGCGACAGTGTTTGAAGTTGCCGCGGTTGCGGTGCTATTATTGTGATTACCACTAGTAGTGTGTCTTCTTAGTATTTGATATGAATCACCATCACTGTAAGGCCTACCAGCAAACCATTCAGTAGCACCAACTACATTGTTCATATATACACCAGCACCTCTAGTGTGGCCATTATCATCATTACACTGCAATACTACCGCAGCGTTTACATATCCATTGCCAGTACCAGTTAAAAACAACTGTGAAGTTGCTGTTGCGTGGTTTACAGTAAGTGTATCGTCTAACGATAGCGTACCAGCTATATCTGCGTCACCATTGATGTCTAGACTTGTTCCTTCTAGTTCAGTTCCAGTTATTTGTCCAGTTGATGTTATAGTACCAGTAACATTAATCCCACCAGAAGCTGTTGTTAGTTTTGAAGCGTTATCATAATAAAGAGTAACGGCTCCATTTTCCGTAGCGCTTATCATGTTTTCGCTATTTGCAGCGTTCATGACATTTAATGCACTAGTCCTGATTTTTAAATTACCAGTACCAGACTCTTCTATATACGAGTTGCTACCATCATGGTATAATTTTAAATCATTGCTATCACCTAAATAAATATCTCCACCATCAGCAAATTTAAGCTGTCCAGTGCCCATTACTACGTTACCATTACCAGACATAGTTAAATTACCAGATATATCAGCATTACCATTTATATCTAGACTTCCAGCTTCAACCTCAGCAGCAAACAATGCTTTAGTAGAATTAAGCGTTAACCTTGCAGTTCCACCAGTTGCAAAAAGTAATGTGTTAGCAGCGCTTTCCTGTATGTATGTGTCACCACCATTATCCATATAAAGAGCTGCAGTGGCCCTCATATACATATCGCCGTTTTGTTTTAGTGTTAAAGCGGTGTCCATATTACTACCATC
>Ga0181416_1000100_pt1 | contig 20679 bp, 11 predicted proteins | sample 39SPOviralmetaG_FD_130141 | JGI IMG/M metagenome (GOLD analysis project Ga0181416, IMG submission 130141) | Marine viral communities from the oligotrophic San Pedro Time Series (SPOT) site, San Pedro Channel, CA, USA - 39 SPOT_SRF_2013-01-16 | ecosystem: Environmental > Aquatic > Marine > Strait... | reverse complement strand
TTTAACCATAAGTAATCACGTAACCAACCCATGATGTAATTTGATGATTCATCAAATTGACCTGGGTTACCACCCCAAATTGTCATGTGTTTCCAGTGCCAGTAGAATGTTACCCAACCGATTGTGTTTAACATCCAGAACATAGCTAAGTAGAAAGCATCCCATGCAGAGATATCACATGTACCACCACGACCTGGACCATCACAAGGGAAACTGTAACCAAAATCTTTTTTATCTGGCATTAATTTTGAACCACGTGCATCTAAAGCACCTTTTACTAAAATTAATGCAGTTACATGTAAACCTAATGCAATTGCATGGTGTACTAAGAAATCACCAGGACCAATTTTTAAGAATAGATCATTTTTATTATTATTAATTGCATCTAACCAACCTGGTAACCAAACTTGATTACCCGCAACAGTAGCAGGGCTAGTAGGTGATGATAATAATACATTAAATTGATATACTGCTTTTCCAGAAGCTGCTTGAATATATTCAGCAAATACTGGTTCAAATAAAATTTGTTTTTCTGGTTGACCAAAGGCAACTACAGTATCATTGTGGATATATAACCCTAATGTGTGGAAACCTAAGAATAATGATACCCAACTTAAATGTGAAATAATCGCTTCTTTATGCTCTAACATACGAGCTAAAACATTATTTTTATTTAGTTCAGGATCGTAATCACGAACAAAGAAAATTGCACCGTGAGCAAATGCACCAACCATTAAGAAACCTGCAATATATTGGTGATGTGTATATAAAGCTGCTTCAGTTGTAAAATCTTTTGATAAATATGCATAAGGTGTTATTGCATACATGTGTTGTGCCGTTAGTGAAGTAGCAACACCTAAAGATGCTAAAGCTAAACCTAACTGCATATGTAACGAATTAGTAATGGTTTCAAATAATCCAACATGACCTGCTCCTAAACGACCACCTGGAGGACGGTGAGCATCAAGAATCTCTTTCATATTGTGACCAATACCAAAATTTGTTCGATACATGTGACCAGCAATAATAAACACAACAGCAATTGCTAATTGGTGGTGAGCAATATCACTTAACCATAATGATTGTGTCTGTGGGTGGAAACCACCTAAGAATGTTAAAATTGCTGTACCTGCACCTTCACTTGTACCATAGACATGCTGTGCGCTATCTGGATTTTCAGCATATACTGTCCAGTTACCCGCAAAGAATGGTGTTAAACCTGCTGGATGTGGTGGTGTTGTTAGGAAATTATCCCAACCAACATGCACACCTCGAGATGCTGGAATTGCTACGTGTACAATATGTCCTGTCCATGCTAATGAACTTACACCAAGTAAACCAGATAAATGGTGGTTTAAACGTGATTCATTATTTTTAAACCAAGATAAACTTGGTCTGAATTTTGGTTGTAAATGTAACCAACCTGCAAATAATAAAACACATGATAAGATTAATAAACCAACAGAACCTGCATAAAGTTCTTGGTTTGTTCTAAATCCAATCGTATACCACCATTGGTAAACACCTGAATAAGCAATATTTACTGGGTATGTATTACCTTTACTGAATGCTTTTAATGCTGATTCACCAAAATGAGGATCCCAAATTGAGTGTGCAATTGGTTTTGTTTTTAATGGTTTAAGAACCCATTGTTCGAAGTTTCCTTGCCATGCTACATGGAATAAGTTTCCAGCTGTCCAAAGAAAAATAATAGCTAAATGGCCAAAATGAGACGCGAAGATTTTTTGATATAAATTTTCTTCTGTCATACCATCATGTGCTTCTAAATCATGAGCAGTAGCTATACCATACCAAATTCGTCGAGTTGCTGGATCTTGTGCAAGGGCTTGGCTAAACTTTGGAAATTTAGTTGCCATAATCTTCAGATGCCTTTTTATATAATTTATAGTTGTAAATAAAATTTAAATTGTAATAAAGTTTTACAATTAAGTAATTGATAATGACCGTGCTAAGAAGAACGCCCAAGTTGTACCGATACCACCTAATAAATAGTGTGCTAAACCTACAGCTCGACCTTGTGTAATACTTAAAGCACGAGGTTGAATTGCTGGTGCAAAGTTTAATTTATTGTGTGCCCATACAATTGATTCGATAAGTTCTTGCCAGTAGCCACGACCACTAAATAAGAACATTAAACTAAATGCCCAAATGAAATGTGCACCTAAGAAAATTAAACCATACGCTGATGAAGCAGAACCATATGATTGAATTACTTGAGAGGCTTGTGACCATAAGAAATCACGTAACCAACCATTAATCGTAATCGCACTCTGTGCAAAGTTACCACCAGTAATATGTGAAACAGTTCCATCTGGTGTAACTGTACCCCATACATCTGATTGCATTTTCCAACTAAAGTGGAAAATTACAACTGAAATTGAGTTATACATCCAGAATAAACCTAAGAATACATGATCCCAACTAGAACTTTGACAAGTACCACCACGACCAGGACCATCACAAGGGAAACGGAAACCTAAATTTGCTTTATCAGGAATTAATTTTGAACTACGTGCGTAAAGTACACCTTTTAATAAGATTAATACTGTTACATGAATAGTAAATGCATGAATATGGTGTACCATAAAATCTGCGGTACCTAACTTAATAGGCATCATAGCAATTTTACCACCAACTTCAACAACATCTCCACCGAAAGCATAACTAGTTGTTGCTAGTGCATTTGGTGCGGTTGTTCCTGGCGCTAATAAATGAATGTTTTGAATCCATTGAGCAAAAATCGGTTGTAATTGAATCGCCTTGTCAGAGAACATATCTTGAGGTCGACCTAACGCTCGCATTGTATCATTATGGATATAGAACCCAAATGCGTGACAACCTAAGAAAATACAAACCCAATTTAAGTGAGAGATAATTGAATCACGATGACGTAATACACGATCTAATAAATTGTTGTAATTATTTGCTGGTGTGTAATCACGTACCATAAAAATAGCACCGTGAGCAGCACCACCTACTACACAAAATCCACCAATCCACATGTGGTGAGTGAATAATGATAATTGTGTTGCATAGTCCGTTGCAATATATGGATATGGTGGCATTGCATACATGTGATGTGCAACAATAATACTTAATGAACCCATCATAGCTAAATTAATAGCTAATTGCGCGTGCCATGATGTTGTTAAAATTTCATATAACCCTTTGTGACCTTCACCTGTGAAAGGACCTTTATGAGCTTCTAAAATTTCTTTCATACTGTGACCAATACCCCAATTAGTACGGTACATGTGACCTGCGAAAATAAATAAAACAGATAAAGCTAAGTGATGGTGAGCAATATCGCTTAACCATAAACCACCTGTTACTGGATTTAATCCACCTTTAAATGTTAAGAAGTCTGAGTATTCACCCCAGTGACCACTAAAGAATGGTGCTAAACCTTTACCGAAGCTAGGGTATAGTTGTGCCATTAACTCACGGTTAATTAAAAATTCATGAGGTAATGGAATCTCTTGTGGTGATACACCAGCATCTAATAATTTATTAATAGGTAATGCGATATGAATCTGATGGCCTGACCATGATAAACATCCTAACCCTAATAAACCAGCTAAATGGTGATTCATCATAGATTCAGCATTTTGGAACCATTCTAATTTTGGAGCTGCTTTATGGTAATGGAACCATCCAGCAAATAGCATTAATGCTGACATCGCTAATCCACCGATAGCAATCCAGTATAATTCTACTTCACTTGTAATTCCTTCTGCTCTCCACATTTGGAACCAACCAGAAGTTGTTTGTACACCTTGGAAATTACCGCCTACATCAGCATTTAAAATCTCTTGACCTACAATTGGCCAAACAACTTGTGAACTTTGTTTGATACCGATTGGATCAGATAACCAAGCAGAATAATTTGAGAAATATGCACCATGGAAATGCATACCACTAATCCATAAGAAAATTGCTGCTAATTGGCCGAAATGCGCACTAAAAATTTTACGTGAAACTTCTTCTAATGAATTAGTTTGACTATCAAAATCGTGTGCGTCAGCATGTAAATTCCAAATCCAAGTAGTTGTTTTTGGACCTTTAGCTAAAGTTCGTGAAAAATGACCAGGTTTAGCCCATTTTTCGAAACTAGTTTCCACAGCGTCTTTTTCTACAAAAATTTGTACGTTTTTTGCGCGACGCTCCGTTGAGCTTATTGCCATTGACTTTCTCCTTTTGGGAGACGAAAATCTATGAAACTCTCATAAAAAATAAAAAATAGTTTATAAAAACATATTAAGTAACTATGAGTTTTCAAAATATTATTATATATTGTTTTTCAAATTATTTACATGTTCCATTTAAAATATTAAAAATTTAATATTTTAAATAGAGTTTTGTGTTACAAATGGTAGTAATGATAAAACACGAGCACGTTTAATTGCTTTTGCAATTTGACGTTGTTGTTGAACGGTTACTCCGGTCGCACGTCTAGGTAAAATTTTTCCTTGTTCTGTGATAAATAATTTTAATAAATCAATATCTTTATAATCAATTTTTTGATTAAGGCCTAAAGGTGATAATTTTTGTTTTTGCGTTATCATAATTTATTTAATCTCTTTGTGAGTAGTAGGTTTATTACAGTGACGACAGTATTTTTTTAATTCAATCCGTTCTGGGTTATTACGACGATTTTTTTGGGTTGTATAGCGTGATACACCTGCTGAACGTTTATTTGTATTTGAACGACATTCTGTACACTCTAATGTGATTAGAATACGTGTACCTTTATTTTTTGCCATAAAGATTTTTAATAAAATTAATTAATTTTAAATAGTGTTTATATTATAATTACACTACCTAAAAAATTTTATCTTATCAAGGTTTTATAAAAACTTTCTTAAGATAAAATTTTTTTACTACAAAAACTTTCAATTTTATAGTGAATATATTAATATTTGATTAAATATAAATATTTCATTAAAAATTCATAGGATTTATAAACAATTATGGCTAATAACAAATCTGCAAAAAAACGTATTCTAATTACTAAACGAAATAAAATCCAAAACCGTTTTTATAAAACTTCTGTTCGAACATTAACTAAAATGTTTTTAAGTAGTTTAGAAATTTATAAGACAGATAAGAGTGCGGAAAATAAGGAAAAAGCTCAAAAAATTCTAAACTCGATTTATAGCTTAATTGATAAAGGAACAAAACGAAATGTTTTCCACAAAAATACAGCAGCTCGTAGAAAATCAAAATTAACTATGCAATTTAAAGCTGTTTAATGGTTAAAATCTTTAAAATTTAGCTGAACGTTTGGGTAAGAAAATTTGAATAACACTTTTAAATTTTCTTAAACGTTCTCATATCTTTATAAAAATTTAAAAATAATTAGTCTCAAAGATTATGAAACAATCGATGAATTATATAACTGCTCTACCCGATTTTATCGAAATGCAACGAGTTAGTTTTTGTTGGTTTATCGCACAAGGATTAAATGAAGAATTAGCAATGTTTTCACGAATTCATGATTTTAGTTATAATACAGAGTATGTATTATTTGGGCATGAATATAGTTTGGTGAAACCAATTTATAATATCATTAGGGCAAAGAAATATACAGCAAATTATGCAGCACAGTTAGTTATCCCTCTAGAAATTAGAAATAAAAAATTAAATAGTGTTCGTTATCATAATCAATTTCCGATTATTAATTTACCATTAATGACTACGTCAGCAACTTTTATTATTAATGGTTGTGAACGTGTTATTGTAAGTCAAATTATTCGTAGTCCCGGTATTTATTTTGAAAAAAATAAAAACCAAAAAAAACGAAAGGTTGTTAAACGTCAAATTTCAAGTGATATTAATAAACTAAAATCTTTTGTCCCTTTAGGTGAACCATTTATCTCTGAACAAATTCTATCATTTTTTCCAATAACGTATAATCAAAGTTTATTTCAATACTCTTTTACAGAATTAAAAAAAAGTGAAAATAAATTTTACTTTTATTTTCTAGACTCTTTTAAAATTTATCATATTATTACAAAAACAGTTCAACCCAAGAAAAAATTTGAACGAATTAAAATTTTTTTACATTGGATTAATGTTAAAAATAAGCAGTTTAGTAATACGAGTATTAAAGATTCTGAAGATTTACAAAACTTAATAAAAGATTGGAACCAATTACTTAAATCATTAATTAAGTATGAATTATTAAGACAAAATTCTGATGATAATTTAATTAACATTAATAATAATTGGTTAAAAAATCTTAATTTAGACTCAAACAAAAATTTTACATTACCCCTTTTTAAAACAAGTCAAAATGATCAATCATTATTAATTAATTATTACGATAAAATAACAGATCTCAATTTTATTAATAAATTATTAATAGTTTTAATTGGTTCTCAAAATAGATTAAACCAAATCAGTTATTTTAAATTTTTAAATAAAACTTTCCAATCAATTGATAAAAAAATTGATAATATTACTACAACAACTCAAGCCATAAAATTTAAACCCGTTTTTTATTTTTCGTCAACTTTAAAAGAATTATTTAAATACAAACAAAAAAAGAAAAAAACTAAAGATTCTGAACAAGTTCAAATCACTACAAATTCAAATTTTGATCTAAATGCCAAACAAATTCACAATTTAACAGGGGAAAATTTAGAAATAAATTCATTTGAATACAAATATGAAATAGCTGAAAATCAGAATAGATTAAATTATCTAAAATCACGTTCAGAGATTATTCAATATAAAGAATTATATGAAGTTCGAGATACTTATAAACAAAAATATCAAGAAAAAGATTTATATACAGCAATTTTAATTCCTGAATCAGGTTCGTGGGTTCGTTTCGGTTTTCAAAAGAATACGGAAATTAATAAATATAAATATCCAATTAAAAATCAAGAAGATGAAGTTGTAATTCAATTAGATAAATTTACTCAGAAACCTATCATTCATTTATTGAAAGAAATGGGTTTGACAGACTTCGAGATTTGTCAAAATTTACAACATGCTGATTTCTTTTACTTTAATAAACCTTTAATTACAAACTCTTTAGCATATGAAGAGCCATTGTTACGGTTTAATTTAAAAGCTGATTATTTTAAAAATATATCGGAATTTTCACGGATTTTTGATATTCGTTATTATCGTTTAGGTAAAATTGGGCGTTCTAAAATAAATAATCGATTAAACCTAAAACTTAATAGTCAAATTCAAACGATTACTTATGCAGATATTTTTGCAATTATTGATGCTTTAATTACTTTATCTATTTCAAAAACAATTGGAGATGATATTGATCATTTAAAAAATCGACGAGTTCGTTCTGTTGGAGAACTTTTACAAAATTTATTTAGGATTGGATTTCAGCGATTATTAAGAAAACTTCGAAGTCAGACTAATAAAATTGGGTCAAGTCAACTTTCAAGTTTTAATATTGTAGGTGCCACAATTCGCGAATTTTTCGGTTCCAGTCAGTTATCCCAATACATGGACCAAACGAATCCATTGTCTTCTTTAACTCACCGTCGCCGGATTAGTGGATTAGGCCCTGGTGGTTTTGATAGAGATCGTATTAGTTTTGCAGTTCGGGATATTCATCCAAGTCATTATGGACGGATTTGTCCTATTGAGACACCTGAAGGACAAAACGTTGGTTTAATTGCTTCTTTAACAACTTGTGCTCGGGTAAATAAATCAGGGTTTATTGAAACTCCATTTTGGCGTGTAATTAATGGTAAAGTTATTAAAACTGGAAATCCTATTTATTTAACAGCAGATATTGAAGATTTTTATAAAATTGCTCCCGCTGATATAGCGACTAATGAACAAAATTATTTAACACAAAATTTAATTCCCGTTAGATATAAACAAGATTTTATTACAGTTACTCCATTTGAGGTTGATTTTATCGCTATTTCAACTGTTCAAGTTGTTTCAGTTGCTGCTTCTTTAATTCCATTTTTTGAACATGATGATGCCAACCGAGCTTTAATGGGTTCAAATATGCAACGTCAATCTGTTCCTCTAATCTTACCACAAAAACCAATCGTTGGGACTGGTCTAGAAAATCAAATCGCGATTGATTCAGGAGCAACTCTTAATGCTCATAAAGGTGGAGTTATTCAATCGGTAACAGCAGATCAAATTATAATTAAACAAGATGATGGTGTTGATTTTAAATACCCTTTACAAAAATACCAACGTTCTAACCAAGAAACTTGTATAAATCATCGTCCTATTGTGTGGAAAGGTGAACGTGTTTTATCTGGTCAAATGTTAACTGATGGTCCAGGAATTAATGCTGGTGAACTTGCCTTAGGACAAAATGTTTTAATTGCTTATATGCCTTGGCAAGGTTATAATTTTGAGGATGCAATCTTAATTAATGAACGGTTGGTTTATGAAGATGTATTTACTTCAATTCATATTGAACGTTATGAAATTGAAATTGATCAAACAGCAGAAGTTTGTGAAAAAACAACTAAAAATATTCCAAATTTAAATTTTTCCGAAACACAACATTTAAATGAAGATGGTATTGTTTCAATTGGGACATTTGTTAGACCTGGAGATATTTTGGTTGGAAAAGTTATTGAAAAAGATGATTCGGAACAATTACCTGAAGCAAAATTATTACGTGCTATTTTTGGCGCCAAGGCTAAAGGGGTTCGTGATACATCATACCGAATGCCTGAAGGTGAGTATGGTCGAGTAATTGAGACCTTAACTTTTAATCGTCGAACAAAATTAGCATATAAATTTGAAAAAATTCAAATTTTTATTGCGCAAATTCGTAAAATTCAAGTGGGTGATAAAATAGCCGGTCGACATGGAAATAAAGGAATTATATCACGAATATTACCACGTCAAGATATGCCATTTTTAGCAGATGGAACTCCTATTGATATTATCTTAAACCCTTTAGGTGTTCCTTCCCGAATGAACGTTGGTCAATTATATGAATGTTTATTAGGATTAGCTGGTCATAAATTAGATCGAAGATTTAAGATCTTACCATTTGATGAAATGTATGGGCCAGAAGTTTCGCGAATTTTAATAAATAAAAAATTACGTCAGGCTTCTATTGAAAAAGATGAAGCTTGGCTTTTTAATCCTTATTCGCCCGGAAAAATGGTTTTAATTGATGGTCGGACTGGAAAAGAGTTTGAAAATCCAATTACCGTAGGAAATGGATATATGCTTAAATTAATTCATTTAGTTGATGATAAAATGCATGCGCGAGCAACAGGTCCTTATTCTTTAGTTACTCAACAACCTTTAGGTGGTAAAGCTCAACATGGGGGACAACGGTTTGGGGAAATGGAAGTTTGGGCGTTAGAAGGTTTTGGCGCAGCATTTACGTTAAAAGAATTATTGACGATTAAATCCGATGATATGGAAGGTCGTAATGAAACCTTAAATGTAATTGTTAAAGGACAACCAATTCCAACTTCGGGAATTCCTGAATCTTTTAAAGTTTTATTACAAGAGTTACGTTCTATTGGATTAGATATGAGTACATACCGAATTGAGCAATTTAATACAAGTCAAACATACGAAACGGAAGTAAATCTAATTGAAAAATATGATCCGTTGACAAAAACGTTTCCTCCTACATCAAACATAAATAGTATAGCTTTCTAATTACGTTTCCTTTAAAAATATGGTACGAACTGAAAAAGAATTTGATTATATAAAAATTAAGCTAGCCTCACCTGTTCGCATTTTACAGTGGTCTCATCGTCGATTGCCAAACGGACAGTTTATTGGCGAAGTACAAAAATCGGAGACAATTAATTACCGTACATTTAAACCTGAAATGGATGGGTTATTTTGTGAACGAATTTTTGGACCAAGTAAAAGTCTAGAGTGTGCTTGTGGTAAATACAAACGTGTTCGATATGATGGATTAATTTGTGAACGTTGTGGTGTTGAATTAACTGAATCAAGGGTTAGACGTCATCGTATGGGGCATATTAATTTAATTTATCCAGTTACTCATGTTTGGTATACAAATAGTCGTCCAAATTACATGGCGCTTTTATTAGAAGTTGAACAATGTGAAAAACGGGTTGACACTGGATTATTATATTATTTGCCAGATTTATTTACGTTGATTAACACAAATTTAGAATTTTCAAAAAATCCAGCAATTAAAGATTTGTTAGATGAAATTATAAAACAAAAAAGTTTAGTAACTTGGTTACCAAATGATCCAAGTTTTAAAGAAAATTCTCAAAAATTAAAACGTGACATTTTATATACGAAAATTAAGCGTAATCGCTATGAAATAGATCGTTTATCAGCCGACTCTAAGTTAAAGCTTGCAAAGATAAGTAAAAAATTAAAACGTTTAATTGAAATGTTACGAAAAGATAAATCTTCAAAACGTTTATTATCACAAACATTTCAACAGGAATATCAAAAAAAATTTGCAATTAAGTCTGGAAAAGTAAACTTACGTGATAACCGAATTAAAAGAATAAAACTTGCTTCTTTAGCTTATTTTATTGCTGAAGATGAAATTTCTTTTTATGGACTTCATTGGGATTTACAACAATATCGGAGAAGTCGAGAGCTTGGTTTTACAGGTTATCCATTAAAACCTTATCCGAAACCAAATCCCCAAAATCGTCGTCGAAATACACCAAAATATTTACTTCGTACAACTCCAAACTATTTAATTGGTGCTGTTTTAATTAAAAAAGAATTGGAAAAACTTAATATTAACCACGAGATTTCAAAGACTCGTCGATTTATTACAATTTGTAGTAAGGTTTTACACAAAGATCAACCGATTTATAATGGGTCAAAGTGGTTCCGTAAATGGGAATATCAACGAATTTATAAATTACGTGATCAATCGATTAAGCGAATTCGTATCTTAGAGAATTTACAAGCGACTGGGTCAAACCCTGCTTGGATGGTCATTACAATATTACCTGTTATTCCACCAGCGTTACGTCCAATGATTCAATTAGAAGGTGGGCGATTTGCGACATCTGATTTAAATGAATTATATCGTCGAATTATTACACGTAATAATCGTCTTCTTCGACTTTTAGAGATTGATGCACCTCAGTTAATTATTCGAAATGAGAAACGGATGTTACAAGAAGCTGTTGATACTTTAATTGATAATGGTAAACGAGGCAAAATTGCGTTAAGTGCAAATAATCGTCCTCTAAAATCTCTATCCGATATTATTAAAGGTAAACATGGACGTTTTCGACAAAACTTATTAGGTAAAAGGGTTGATTATTCTGGTCGTTCTGTAATTGTTGTGGGTCCAAGTTTAAAATTAAATCAATGTGGTTTACCTTATGAAATGGCGATTGAATTATTTCAACCGTTTATTATTCGCGAATTAATTAATCAAGGTCTGGCGAGTAATATGAAAGTTGCGAAAAATTTAATCCAACAAAATGAATCAGCAATTGACCCAGTATTAGAAAAAGTATTAGCTAGTCATCCTATTTTCTTAAATCGAGCGCCGACATTACACCGATTAGGTATTCAAGCATTTGAACCTATTTTAGTTCAAGGGCGTGCTATTAAACTTCACCCATTAGTTTGTTCTGCGTTTAATGCTGATTTTGATGGTGACCAAATGGCTGTTCATGTTCCATTATCATTAGAATCTCAAGCTGAATGTTACATGTTAATGTTAGCCCCATATAATTTCTTATCACCGGCAAATGGCGAACCTATTATTATGCCAAGTCAAGATATGGTTTTAGGGTGTTATTATTTAACCGTAAATAATATTAAAGGTTTATTAGGTTCAAGCCATTATTTTGCAAATTTAGATGATGTTGTTTTAGCATATTATCAAGATCAAATTGAATTACATACGTCAATTTGGGTTCGTTATAATGGACTTGGAATTGAATCAGGAAATTTAATTAAAAAAACGAAATTAAATGATGGTACAACAATCGAATATTATGAAAATGTTCAAATTCGAATCGATAGTTTAGGTCAACCTTTAGTTCAATATATACAAACAACAACTGGACGAGTAATTTTTAATTATACAATCCAGAAAACCTTAAAGTTAGTTGCATAAATGATATAACGCTAAAAATAAATATTTTATGAAAAACTATATCTATCAAAATAATCTTATTAGTAAAAAACAATTAAAGCAGTTACTTGCTTGGAGTTTTACTGAATATAATTCAATGCAAGCATGTTCATTAGCTGATGAATTAAAATATTTAGGGTTTAAATATGCTAGCCAAGCCGGAATTTCTATTAGTATTGAAGATTTAAGAGTACCTTTTGTTAAGAATCAAATGCTTTCAAATGCTCATCAAGAAATTTTAAATGCTGAAAAAATTTGTTTAAAAGGAAAAATTACAGACGTTGAAAAATTCCAAAAAATTATTGATACCTGGAGTATTACAAGTGAATCATTAAAGGACGAAGTTGTTTCGTATTTTAAAAATTATGATCCTTTAAACTCTGTTTATATTATGGCTTTTTCGGGTGCTCGTGGTAACTTGTCACAAGTTAGACAATTAGTTGGTATGAGAGGTTTAATGTCTGACCCAAGTGGAGAAATTCTTCAATTACCTATTAAGAAAAATTTCCGCGAGGGTTTAACTATTACTGATTATTTAATGTCTGGTTATGGTGCTCGAAAAGGGATTGTAGATACGGCATTAAAAACAGCAAATTCTGGCTATTTAACTCGACGTTTAATTGACGTCGCACAAGATATTATTATTCGTGAACGTGATTGTGGAACTCCACATTCATGTCTTGTTGATGATTATCAAACTAATGGACAAGTTTTGGGTCGTTTACTTAGTAAGCCTGTGTACCATCCTATTACAAATGAATTAATTGCGTCGAAAGATACTCAACTTACGCCACAATTAATTGAAACTTTTACACAATCTCAAATTCAGACATTTTATATTCGATCACCATTAACGTGTAGTTTATATCGATCAATTTGTCAAAAATGTTATGGTTGGGATCTTGCAAATGAAAATCTAGTAGATATCGGCGAAGCTGTAGGTATTATTGCAGGTCAATCAATTGGTGAACCTGGTACTCAATTAACAATGCGAACATTTCACACTGGAGGTATTTTTACCTCAGAAGCCCGACAACAAATTGTTAGTTCTGTAAGTGGTGTAATGAAATTTTCAAAACTTCTAAAAACATTAATATTACGAACAAGTCGGGGTGAGGACGTTTTGCTTACGAAAAATTCAGGATCATTAGTTATTATTCCTGAAACACCCAGTCACGATTTAGTTCAGTTAGAAGTTCTACCTAATACTATTTTATTTGCAAAAAATAATCAGTATATTAAACAAGGTATGATTCTTGGGGAATTATCAAATACTGGTAAACAAACCCGTACTGAAATTAAACCTGTTTTAAGTACTTCTTCGGGCGAAGTTTTTATTCCTCGGCTAAAAACTAAAGCAAATTTTGTGAATAAAAATAAACTTTTATGGATTCTTTCAGGTCAGGTATATCAAGCCCCAATAAACTCTTTCTTAAATTTTTATACTGACCATAAAATTAATAAGGATAGTTTTATTTTTCGAACAAAAATAATTAATCAATATTCTGGAAGTGTAAAACTTATAAATCACAAACCTAATTTATTTGAACGTTTGTTACAAATTAATACTAATCAGTATACTTTACAGAATTCTAGTATTCGAAAAATTAGTTTTACTAATCCAAGGGTGCAATATATTTTAGATTGCCCGGATGCAAAGTATTCAATAAATTTAATAAATAAAAATTCTAAATTACAACTCAATTCCCTATCATCCCACTATTTTGGTAGTTTACTTTCAAATGATTATCAAACCCAAATTGGTGGTATTCCGTATTATGATCAACGTGCTACTCAAAAATCAATTTCGAGTTCAAGAAACATTTCTTACTATAAGAGGTTAAATAATGAATTTCAGGAATCTGAATGGGATGAACTTATCTTCAACTCATCTCAACTTAATAAAGTACCTTTACAACTTATTACACGTTCGCTAATTTGGTTATCTGAAGAAACGTATAAGTTAAATTGTGATAAAAATATGCTACTAGTAGAACATGGTAGTTTTATTTGTGATAATTTTGAAATAATACCAGGTCTTTTTTCAAAAAAATCGGGTATCGTCATTATTAATTATAAAAATAATATAGTTTCTGAAATTTCTATTAAGTCGGGTTTAGTTTATCAAGGGAAAAATTTTAAAAGTTTTGCTAATAAAGTCTTTTATCCTGGTGAAGTTATTTTTGAAAATATTAAGATTGATCAACCATCATTATGTCAACATCTTATTGGTAAAGTGACAGATCAATTACTAATTCGTCCTCTAAATATTTATGAAATACCAAAAGCAAGATCAGTTGACAAACTCTTAAAATCTAATTCAGGTCTTGAATCAATTTTAGGTTTAAGAATTAGTACACAATATTTATATAAGTCAAATCAAAAAATCAGAAGTTCAAAGTCTATAACTCTAATTTCAAACGTTTTAGATTTAAATCAAAAAACTTCCAATGAAAATAATATCAATACGCAAATTGAAATTAATAACAAGAAAAAAACTTTAAAAGTTTTACGTGTTGAAAATATTCATTTACCAAATTATTTACCAGCATATTTAAAATATACAGCTATTCAATCATGTCTTTTAGTTGAGCCAACTCAATTTATTGACGCTTATACAACCTTAGGTTATTTTGAAAATATGGCTGAACAATCATTAGAAATTGTTAAGTTAAAATCAAAATATAATACTAGTCGACAAATTCTATTAATTTCAAATGATGATTGTTTAACAATTCCGAAGTCACAAATTCCTGATAAATCTGTTAATGATTTAGTACTTCGAAATATTAATATTAATCAAATTGGTAAAATTATTATTGATAATGGCTCAGTTTTAACAATCCAAAAAGGCCGTCCATATTTTTTCCCGAATTGTCAGGTACAAGATTCGGTGAATGAAAAACCAATTTCATACAAAATTATATCAGAAAAACAGCTACCATTTTCTAATAGTGTTTCAACAAAACGTAATATTGCATTAAATTATTATGATATTACAAAAAAGGTTTTAACTAAAAAGTTAGATTCAACAATAACAAGTTCATTTGAAAAAGGGTTGAAACTTGAGTTGCCAAAAATGTTTATTAAAAAAAATGGGAATTTATATAGTTCACCAATTCCTATTTTTGTTCAAAATTTTTCTGTTAGTTCGTCAGATGTTCATAAATCAGAAATCTCGGATATTATAACTCAAAAAGAAACATCGTGGATTAAAAAACGACGCACTCACTATTCGGTTTTCTTTAAAAATTCAGATTTAATTTCAAATAAAATTAAAAATAACGATGAAACAAATTTAATACGTGTTCAATTTTTTGGTTATCCATTTTCAAAATCAATAGGAATTCATTCAATTACTGAAGATTACTTTGAACAAGAAGTAAACAGTGTTTTTTGTAAAAATGGAGAATTTGTTGCCGACGGTCAAACTTTAGGTTTATTAAATTTTGAAAAGGAAATTACAGGAGATATTGTTCAGGGTCTACCACGAATTGAAGAGTTATTAGAAGCAAGAAAAAAACGGCAGATTAGTAAAAATATATCTACTAATCAAAAACGAGGACTTTTAATTCGTAAAACAAGTTTAGATGCTAATTTTGAATTTAGAAAATTAGGAACTACGATTAAAGAAACTGAAAAAATCAATCCTCATAATTTATTAAAAGTTTATTTCAATTATTATGGTTTAATTAAAAATTTCTTTTGTGATAGAACTCAAAATGTAACTTCTTATAGACTAACAAATAATTATGAAGCAAGTTATCGTAGCTTTAAAAAAGTGCAGTCATTAATCTTAAATTCAGTTCAATCAGTTTATGATTCACAAGGTGTATCAATTGCTGATAAACATTTAGAAGTTATTATTAAACAGATGACAACAAAAGTATTAATTACTCATGAGGGTGATACACCATTACTACCTCGAGAAGTTGTTGATTTATATCATATTCAATATATTAATGGTATTGTTTCACAAAATAATAAACAAACTGCTTTTTATGTTCCTTTATTACTAGGCATTACTAAAGCGGCATTAAATAATCCTAGTTTTATTTCGGCAGCAAGTTTTCAAGAAACTACAAGAGTGTTAACAAAAGCTGCGATTGAAGGTCGTGTTGACTGGCTAAGAGGTTTAAAAGAAAATATTATTATTGGTCATCTGATTCCAGCAGGAACTGGTTCCCAAAATTATCAAGATTGCTTTAAAAAAAATACCCTATCAACCGCACAAGTTTCATCCAAAATATTAGCATTTGATAAAATTTAAAAATAAAACCTAGACGCTTTGATTTATATTTTGGTAATCTAAATAATAGATATTTACTTATTATAGGAGTTAATAAATTTTATGGCTGATGTTACTTTAGCCCAACTATTAGATGCAGGTGTTCACTTTGGACATAAAGCGTACCGTTGGAACCCAAAAATGTTTCCTTATATCTATACAGAACGAAATAACATTCATATTTTAGATTTAGTTCAATCAGCTCAATTGTTGAAAGAAGCTAATTCTTATGTTAAATCGGAAGCTACAAAAGATAAGGTTTTTTTATTTATTGGAACAAAACGTCAAGCAAGTAGCTTAATTGCTCAAGAAGCAAAACGTTGTAATTCATTTTATGTAAACCACCGCTGGTTAGGTGGAATGTTAACAAATTGGGTTACATTAAAAAGTCGGATCGAACGTTTAAAAAATCTTGAAAAGGAAGAAGCGGATCAAGTATTCGATTTATTACCAAAAAAAGAAGCGTCTTTGCGTCGTAAAGAATTGGAAAAATTACGTAAGCATTTAAATGGTCTTAAAGATATGCCACGTTTACCGGACGTAGCTATTATTGTTGATCAGAAACGTGAAATGACAGCAGTTCAAGAATGTCGTAAATTAGGAATTCCTATTATTTCTATTTTAGATACAAATTGTGATCCTGATTTAGTTGATATTCCGATTCCAGGTAATGATGATGCCGTACGTTCTATTAAATTGATTCTAAACTCTTTAGCTGACAGTATTAATACTGGAAACCCAGCCGTTAATTAAGTTTTTAATTTTTCATTCATTTATTTCTTAAATGAATGAAAAATCATATTAAAATTTTTCGGCGTAGCTTACTTGTAATTTTATTAAATTATAGTATAATTAATAGTGTAAGTGGTAAACCCGCGGAGTAGAGCAGTCTGGTAGCTCGTTGGGCTCATAACCCGAAGGTCGGCGGTTCAAATCCGTCCTCCGCTAGAAAATTTATAAATTAACGTAAAAAAAATCATTTTTTTATTAAAATATTATATTGAACGTTAAATATTAATAAGGTTTTACTTATGACATTAAATTTACAAACACCGTTTCCAACTTTTGGTGGAAGTACTGGTGGTTGGTTACGGTCAGCAGAAGTTGAAGAAAAGTACGCTATCACTTGGACAAGTAAAAAAGAGCAAATTTTTGAAATGCCTACGGGTGGTGCTGCTATTATGCGCAATGGAGAAAATCTATTGTATTTAGCACGTAAAGAGCAATGTTTAGCCTTAGGTGCTCAATTAAAAACTTTCAAAGTTAATGACTATAAAATTTATAGAATTTTCCCTAGTGGTGAAGTTCAATATTTACATCCTAAAGATGGTGTTGTTCCTGAGAAAGTAAATCCAGGTAGAACGTCCGTAAATCGTCGTGATTTTTCAATTGGTAAAAATCCAAATCCGGCTTCAATTAAATTTAGTGGAACAACTACTTACGAAAGTTAATTTATATTTAAGATTAGTTATTATACTAATCTTTTGGCGAGATGGCAGAGTTGGTCGATTGCGTCTGATTTGAAATCAGATGAACTGAAAGGTTCCGTGGGTTCGAATCCCACTCTCGCCTTTTAATTTTTATATCCCATAATAATGTGCTTAACTGTGTTTTATTCTTTATAATAATTTCTTATGGGTAAAGTTTACGATTGGTTTGAGGAACGTTTAGAAGTGCAAGCAATTGCAGATGATATTTCAAGTAAATATGTTCCACCTCATGTTAATATTTTTTACTGTTTTGGTGGTATTGTATTTACATGTTTTTTAGTTCAAGTAGCAACTGGCTTTGCTATGACTTTCTATTACCGTCCAAGTGTTGTTGATGCATTTGCATCTGTAGAATACATTATGACAAGTGTGAACTTTGGTTGGTTAATTCGATCAGTACACCGTTGGTCTGCTAGTATGATGGTTATGATGATGGTTTTACACGTTTTCCGTGTTTATTTAACTGGTGGTTTTAAAAAGCCACGTGAGTTAACATGGGTAACTGGTGTTATTTTAGCTGTTGTTACAGTTTCATTTGGTGTAACTGGTTATTCTTTACCATGGGATCAAGTAGGTTTCTGGGCATGTAAAATTGTAACAGGTGTTCCTGCTGCAGTTCCAATTGTTGGCGAACCTTTAGTATTAGTTTTACGTGGTGGTGAAAGTGTAGGTCAAAGTACTTTAACACGTTTCTATAGTGCTCATACATTTGTTTTACCATTAGCAGCAGCTGTATTAATGTTAACACACTTCTTAATGATCCGAAAACAAGGTATTTCAGGACCACTTTAATTTCAAAATAAAGAAATTAAGCTTTATATTAATATTTTAACAAGGAATAGTCATGTCAGTAATCAAAAAACCCGATCTATCAGATCCGAAATTACGTGCGAAATTAGCTAAAGGTATGGGTCACAATTATTATGGTGAGCCAGCATGGCCTAATGATTTATTATATGTTTTCCCAGTATGTATCTTAGGTACATTTGCTTGTTGTATTGGGTTAGGTGTAATGGCTCCAACACAATTAGGTGAACCTGCTGATCCATTTAATACTCCATTAGAAATTTTACCAGAATGGTATTTCTTCCCAACCTTTAATTTATTACGTGTTTTACCAAATAAATTATTAGGTGTATTAGCTATGGCTGCTGTACCAGCGGGATTAATTACAGTACCATTTATTGAAAATGTAAATAAATTCCAAAACCCATTCCGTCGTCCAATTGCTAGTTTAGTTTTTATTACAGGCTTCTTTTTTGCAGTATGGTTTGGTATTGGTGCATGTTTACCAATTGATAAAGCAGTATCTTTAGGTTTCTGGTAAACAATTAATTACCGAAAATCATTAACTTTTCATCATTAATTTAAAAAATTAATGATGAAAACATTTTTTTTTAATTATTCTAAAAATAATTTAAAGATTTCAATTTTTTCTTACCTTAAGTATAATGAAAACTAAAAATTAATCTCAGATTTTAGATCTATGAGTATTGATGAAGATTTAGATAAATTACTTGAAACTCTTCCATATTTTCTTAGTAATCATATAAATAGACATATTTATAAAGATAAGCTTATTGAAGTAGTTATGGATTTAGGTCGTCGACCTGAAGGTAGATTTAGTACAGGGCCTGAGTATTTGTCATCAAAAATTATTTCTTGGCAAGATTTGGAATATACGACAAAACGAATTAGTAAGTTCAGTAATGAAAACAGAGCTGGAATTGAACGTACTTTACATCGGATTAGTTGTATACGGAATCGACAGTTTTTGATTACTGGCCTAACATGTCGTATTGGACGAGCAATTTTTGGGACAATTTCTTTAGCTCGTGATTTACTAGAATCTGGTCAGTCGATTTTAATATTGGGAAAACCAGGAGTAGGAAAAACAACTATTATTCGAGAAATAGCACGAGTTCTTTCAGATGAAATGGAAAAAAGAGTTGTTATTGTTGATACCTCAAATGAAATTGCTGGTGATAGTGATATACCACATCCAGGTATTGGTCGTGCTCGTCGAATGCAAGTTTCTCAAACAGATCTCCAACATCAAGTTATGATTGAAGCTGTTGAAAATCATATGCCACAAGTTATCATCATTGATGAAATTGGAACTGAATTAGAAGCCTTAGCTGCTCGAACAATTGCGGAAAAAGGAGTTCAGCTTGTTGGAACAACACATGGTAATTGTTTAGAAAATGTTATTAAAAACCCACCTTTAACAGATTTAATTGGTGGTATACAGTATGTTACACTAAGTGATGAGGAAGCAAAACGCCGAAAAACTCAAAAAAGTATATTAGAACGTAAAGGGTATCCAGCTTTCCAAATTGCCATTGAAATTAACGATCAAAATTGTTGGGTAATTCATGAAAATGTACAAGAGTCTATTGATTTATTACTAAGGGGACATTTTAGTATTAATCAAACACGAAAATTTGTGCAAAATGAAAAAACATATATTAAATATAAACCTTTACAAATTAACTCAGGATTTAATAACTATACGACTCTTCCGAATACAACAATTATCACTCAAAAAAATTGGTCCTCGATAAATTGTCAAAGTCATTTTTCAAATACACCAACTCAGCAAAAAAGAATGGTTGTTTATTCATATTCACTTTCTTGCAATTTACTTAAAGAAATAATTTCGAAGTTAAAATTGAATATTACTTTAACAAAAGAGATTAAAAAAGCCAGCTTAATTATTGGTTTAAAAAAACATTTACAACAAAATCATAGACTTCAACACTTAGCAACACAAAAAAACATACCAATTTATGGTGTAAATC